>MDTF01012875.1_pt1 | contig 37853 bp, 35 predicted proteins | sample 811191 | NCBI WGS metagenome assembly MDTF01 (sample SAMN05326649, study PRJNA326480) | marine metagenome | isolation source: seawater | place: Southern Ocean | collected 2011 | reverse complement strand
TCATTGATAGCTCTTTTTAGTTTCGAAACATTCTTGATCTTTCCAGATTTAAAGCGACAAACTGTAACGCCATCTAAGCTTGTAATCTTAAATTTCTGCTTTAAACCTGAATCGGGAGTAACAACAGTAACGTCGTGTCCGCGTGATAAAAACTCTACGGCGACTTCATGCATCATTTTACCCGCAACTTTTTTACTATTAGGCAGATAATCATCGACTACAATACATATTTTCATATTACTTTTTTCCAAGCAAATAACTTCATAGAGCCAAATAATTTATAGCCACGCGTTGGTTATAGATCAATTTCTTAACTGATATTATTAAAATATATTAATGTTTCAATAAGCCTTCCAAACTACACGATTTACGTAATCCGTATAGCTGTGAATAATTCGTACTACTTTATCTGAGACATTAGTTACGCTGTAATCGGCGACTTGCTTTAGTCCACGTTCAGTTCCGCGCGATTGAGTAGCTAGAATGGCTAATCCTTGACGAACACGTTCAACCTCAAGCCCTACCATCATCACCGCAGCTTCCTCCATCCCTTCAGGCCGCTCATGCGCTTCGCGCAGATTCAATGCTGGAAAGTTCAGAATCGAAGACTCTTCATTAATCGTGCCACTATCAGACAATGAGGCCCGTGCAGATAATTGTAATTTTATATAGTCGTGAAAACCTAGAGGTTTCAACAAAAGTACATTCTTATGGAATTTGGAATTAGTCTCGTCGATCCGCTTTTGTGTTCGCGGATGCGTAGATACGATTACAGGCAGTCCATGATCTTCTGCTACCGTATTCAGCACATGTACTAACTTAGCGAAATTCTGTGGTGATTCGATATTTTCTTCACGATGCGCGCTGACAACAAAATAAGAGTTTTCTTTAAGCTTCAGTCGAGACAATACATCAGAGGAATCAATCTGGGGGCGATAGTGTGTCAAAACCTCTAACATCGGACTACCTGTTTTTATAATCATATCCGGCGGCAAGCCTTCACGTAATAGATATTCTCTAGCTATGCTGCTGTAGGTCAAATTTATGTCGGCCGTATGATCTACGATACGGCGATTAGTTTCCTCGGGCACACGCATATCAAAGCAACGATTGCCTGCTTCCATATGAAAAGTCGGAATTTTCCTTCTCTTAGCCGGAATCACAGACAAACAGCTATTAGTATCACCCAGAATCAACATAGCCTGAGGTTGCAAATCAGCCAATACTTTGTCCACAGCAATAATAAGGTTGCCAATAGTATTAGCGGCACCGCAGCTATTGTCTGCACTATTTAAAAAGTAATCCGGTTTTCGTATACCTAGATCATCAAAAAATACTTGGTTTAGCTCATAATCATAATTCTGCCCAGTATGAACCAAAATATGGTCACAATGCTCGTCTAGTCTTGCTAGGACACGAGATAGTCTAATAATTTCAGGCCGAGTCCCAACTACCGTTAACACTTTAAGCTTTTTCATATTCTATTACACCTCACAAGGAATGGTGTCAGGGTGTTCTTGATCAAAAATTTCATTAGCCCAGAGCATAATAATAGCCTCACTGTCTCCCATATTGGTAATATCGTGCACCCACCCTGGGATAGTGTCCATTACCTGGGGCTTTTCAGAAGAAAGGATAACCTCACATGTCTCGCCTGTAACAAAATGTCTGAAACGCATTCGGGCTAGCCCGCTGACCACTAAAAACTTTTCTGTCTTACTATGATGATAATGCGAACCTCTCGTTATACCTGGGGATATAGTAAAAAAAGAAAATTGCCCACAATCTGGCGTTTTCAGCATTTCGACGAACATGCCCCGCTCATCAACATGTGGTGTTAGGTCATAAACAAATTGCTCGAGAGGCAAGTAGCTGATATAAGTTGAATATAACGCGCGGGTTAAACCTGTACCAACCCGTTCCAATATCAAACTGGAGCGACAATTATCAAATGCACCAACCTGCTCAGCTAAAGCTCCTAAAGTGATTGTATGTGTTTGACTGATCTCACCCCATAATAGCCCAGGCTTAGCGGTGCTTAGGGCCTGCAATAGTCCATCAACTACATCATCAATGTAAGCTAACTCTAATGTGAAGTCAGGATCACTAATCTGTATTGGTAAGCCACGAGCAATATTATGACAAAATGTTGCTACTACAGAGTTATAGTTAGGCTTACAAAACTTACCAAAAACACCAACTAGGCGATAAATAACAGTTGAGTTGTCAGTTTTTGACACAAAGGCCTCTATCACTCGCTCAGCTGAGCGTTTACTCTGTCCGTAAAGATTGTCGTATTCAGCCTGGGCAGATGAAGTAAAAATTAACGGAATATTGCGCCCGGTTCTAGAAATTGCTGTGCACAAAGCGTTAGTTAGGTCAACATTAACTCGAGAAAAATCAGCAGCGTCGGCCGGCCGATTCTCGCCCGCCAAATGAATGACAGCATCCGTCTTCGCTACTAGCGCCGTTAGTTCTTCGTCGCTATCACCCCTGACAAAGGACAGAGTTTCAATATCAGTCCGTTCACCCAACCGTATAAGCAAGTTTTTGCCAATAAATCCATTTGCACCGGTAACCAATATACGTTGCTTATTCATATTTAACCTTCAGCTTCCACATTTTCACCTCTAATAATCGCTTGCATAAAGTCCAACTTCATTAGCAAGGCTTGCATCTCCTTAAGATCCAGTCGAGTGGTATTGTGAGAGTTATAATCTACCGCCTCAGAAATCTGCTGTTCTCCTTGATCTGTAAATTTTCCGTAATTTAAATCACGCAAATCCGGTGGCACACGGAAATACCCGCCCAAATCTTGGGACGCAACCATTTCTTCACGGCTAAGCAATGCTTCGAACAATTTCTCACCATGGCGGGTACCAATAACACTAACATCATGGTCAGGCACACCCAGTAAACTAGTTAGCGCCTCAGTTAATATTGTTATCGTCGCCGCAGGCGCTTTTTGTACAAAAATATCACCTGATGTCCCATGTTCAAATGCGTATAAAACCAAGTCTACTGCATCGTCCAAAGTCATCATAAATCGAGTCATTTCAGGATCAGTAATAGTCAGTTCATGGCCACCACGGATCTGGTCAACAAACAAAGGAATAACCGACCCTCGCGATGCCATTACATTACCATAGCGCGTGACACAAATCGTAGTAGCTCCACTCTCACGTGACTTAGCCACAGCAACTTTTTCCATCATCGCTTTACTTATGCCCATAGCATTGATTGGGTATACCGCCTTGTCAGTACTCAGGCAAATCACTCGCTTAACGCCAAGTGTAACTGCTGCCTCAAGCACATTCTCGGTACCTAGCACATTGGTCTTCACCGCTTGCAATGGGTAAAACTCACAAGACGGCACTTGCTTAAGTGCCGCTGCGTGAAACACATAATCAACACCGCGCATCGAAGTACGTACACTATCAACATCACGCACATCCCCTAGATAAAACTTAAGTTTCGGGTTGTTGTAACGTTTACGCATATCGTCTTGTTTTTTTTCATCTCGACTGAAAATACGGATTTCAGCAATATCTGAATCCAAAAACCGGCGCAGTACCGCATTCCCAAAAGAACCTGTTCCACCCGTAATCAGTAATATTTTATTTTTGAACATCAACTATTTACCTTTATATTTCTGTACAACTGAGTTTATAAATCCGAACGTTTCATTGGCGCAACGTTGCCACGTATATTTTTGTGCTCGCTCATAACTTGATGCTGCCAGCTCAGTACGTAACTGTTCTGATTTAATTAATGTTAGTAAGGCATTAGCAATCTCTTCTGGCCGCTCTGGATTAAAATACACACCAGAGTCTCCCAGCATTTCTGGCATTGGCCCTCTATTTGAGCACGCAATAGGCAAACCAGATGCCATAGTTTCCAGTAAAATATTTGGCATGTTTTCGCAACTTGAAGCAAACAAACCCGCATCAGCCAGCGCGTACTGATGATGCAATGCATCAAAAGCAATAGCACCTTGGTAGTCTACCCAATGTCGCTCGCCATCCATACTGTCTATTTTAGCATTCAAACGCTTCAACGCCGGCTTGTAGGCCGGTCCCACTAAATCCAGGACGATAGGAAAACCTTTCTCACGCAGGAGAGCCACAGCCTCAACAACATGCCATTGATGCTTATATTGGTCAATGATCGACACATATAGTACTCTATAGGGCCGGGCATCATCATACTTAGAGATGTCGAACTGAGGTTTAGGGGCCGTGTTAAATCGGGGATTAAGCCCGTGAGACACAATCGAGGTTTGCCCAATAAGCTTACCCGTAACGTTTAACACAGCCGTGCGCGCGTATTCTGTCAAAAAGATAATCCCATTAGCTTTTAGGAACGAGCGTGATTGGGTAAAGCGTAGTAACAACAACTTGAACATCAAGAACCTATATCCAAAGCGCAGTAACTCGGACATTTCAAATGGTAGTAGATTCTGACTCATGCTGACCACGGGACGAAAATTGCCTGCATAACTACCACCAGGAACAAACAAAACAGCACAACCCTCAATGCGAGCTTCTTGCGATAGGCGGTAGCTCTGCCATAGTGTGCGCTGTAGAAGACCTTTATTTAATGCTTGAGGGTTCCGTTTGTCTAGCCAAGGACGATCCTCAATACGGTTCAAGCTAGCACGCCCCCCCCAAACTACAATACGGTCAAATCCGTGTATTTTAGGATTTGCCAAAGACAGTAACTCAATCAGATGTGTAACGCCCCCACCCGCACGTAAATTAGTAGCATCTATGCCTATAGTGTAAGGTTTAACTTCATTCATGTTTTTCTTCACTTTAAAAATTTAGGCTACAGGGTAATATGTAACGTCAGCAAAAAACATGCTAGCTGCGAAGAAAATCAACGGTAGATAATAATCCAGCATCTATAGGCACCATGCTCTCAAGATCAGTTCCCAATAACCGCTGCATCTTTGCGGTGGTTCCTTTAGAGCGTTCAGGGTCCCCAGCCGGAAGCTCTTGATATATTTTTTCGACTTGGACGCCGACAGCATCTATAAGCATATCAGCGACTCTATCTACAGAAATCGACTTGCCAGTTAAGATATTAATCTGTTCACACAGAATTTCTTTATTCACCGTCAACAAAGATTTATCGATTGCTTTAACTATATCTTCGACGTAGATGAAATCACGACTTTGATAGCCCCCATTAATTGTAATGCTATTGCCGCGCAATAAGCGGTCACTAAAAATCGAGATCACCCCGGAATAAGCACTGCTTGGATCTTGCCGAGGACCGTAGACATTGTAAAATCTTAAACCAATGCTAGATACTTTATAAAGCTGATGAGCTATCTTTGCATAGAGTTCCATAACATATTTGTCGGCGGCATAAGGGCTTAGCAGATCTACCGTGGAATCAACATCATCGCCTAATTCCAGATTTCCATATAGTGCAGAAGAGGATGCGTATACTAATGGAACCTGATTGTGCCTACAAAAATCTATCACCCTAATAGCACCCAAAAGGTTTGATGAGGAACTGCGGCCAAAATCATGAATTGAGACAGGAACAGAGACCTGGGCTGCCAAATGTACTACTGAATCTATATTAGGTAACTTACTAAAGTCAAAAACTTCAATCTTTTCTTGGTGGAAATCTATCGAATGAATAACACTAGATAAATTCGACTTGTCACCAGAGCTTAAATCATCAACCACGGTTATTTGATGGCCAGAATCAACGAGGTATTCACATAAATGTGACCCTATAAAACCGGCGCCACCTGTAACTAATATATTCATTTGAAAACACTCTGCAGTATAAAAATTTGTGATCTGTCAATAGTCATCCGGTATCCACCAGTAGTGATCGGCTATGTCAAAATTTACTTGTAAATTGACATACATAGCAATGCGGCAGATTTTATCATCGTCATTTTATAACCGTGCTTCATAGCAAACAATAAGTCGTCTTTAGTATCAGAGTAATTACCCGCCAAATAATTAAAGCGTCCTGTTGTATATCTAAAGTTGGCTTCAAGCTTTAGTCTCTGCGACGCGCTGAGCATAGAAATAAATTCGTCAACTGCATGACGCGCAGGTATCGACATGTCTTTTTGCGACATACCTTGATCATGAATAAAATAATACCCAAGCCGGCGCGGTAAATATAAAAACTGGTCCGTTAACTGGGCGATACGCAGCCAGGTGTTGTAATCTTCCGCAGCTATGACTGCCGGGCTCTCGTTAAGACCGCCAATCTGCTCAAGCAAGCTCTTACGGACGACAACAGAAGAATTTCCAATACAATTACCCTCAAGGAGTAAATTCATAAGTGCAGGAGTTTTAACTTGCCAAGATTTGATCTTTTTCCGGCTAAAGAAGCGAGGGTGATCGTTAACAACTTCCAGGTCATGGTAAATTAAATCAACGTTTTCACTAATAGATTCAAACAAAATTTGCAGTTTTTCCACAGCCCACCAGTCATCTGAATCCAAAAAAGCAATCCATTCACCTTTTGCAATATTTATTCCTTTATTCCTTGAACACGCAATTATACCATTATTGTGTATTTTCAAATATGTAATACGCGGATCAGAAAAACTAGCAACCAACTCATCGGTATTATCTGTTGAGTGATTATCGATAACAATTACTTCCCAATTTACATAGGTTTGATCTACTACCGATTGCAATGCTCGATCTAAATATCGAGCATGATTATACGTAGGAATAATTACGGAAACTAATGGTCTTGCTTTGATATTCATAAATGAGCTCTATTTTGTTCGGAGTCAGATTCGCTACTTTCAGTAAATTACTTAGCGGCCACTTTACGAAATATACCTTGCAGTATCAATGAAAAATGTCCGAATTCTGCTCGCGTGTTTTCCTTATTTCAAACCAAGAAATCAATAGGTATAAAAATAAAAATTGGGTATAGATATAAGCGTTTTATCCGAACTGTTTTCACGATATTTAAATACGCTACTTAATAAAAGAACTTTTTGAATTCGCTTTTTCATTTTTTAATAAATGTGCGGTGATTATCATTAAAAACAAAAACAATGGCATATGTATTGGATCAAGAACTGCTGCGGCTAGCATGAAAAAGATGAGAAGGATAAAACTAGGACTTAATATATATAAGATGATCATCTGTAAGGCTGTCCCTACAATACCAGTTTCATATATCGAAAGTGTAAAGCCCGAGTTAAACGCCTTTTCAAATCCCGTTTCAAAGGATACTCCGTGACCAAATAGGAACTGGCTGATATTAGCATCCGCCATGACAATAAAAAATATCAAAAATCGCTCGGACCTATCATCAGAAGAGGAATACGACACAACATCAATTATTTGACCCAAGTAAATCAGAAGGACTGCGCCTAACAAAATAGCAATAAAACTATAGATCGATGATACTTTTTTGTACCCATAAAGCACAAACAGCACAACGTAAAAGGTCATGGACATAGATAACAGCCCACCAAGAAAGTTAATCTTTTTGAAAGATGCGGCGTTATGCTTCAGCAAAGGTGCAACAATAATAATATTTGCAGCGTAAAAAATCCCAACATGCGCTGCTTCAACAAAGTAAAAAAAGCTCCTATAAAATGTAACAGGACCAACTTGTCTTTTGAAATGTACTCCAAATGGAGTCACTAACTGCGTGTTAACATCATGTTTAAATCCAAATAAGTCCAATTCACCAATTGTAAGCAGATAGAGCAAACTCAATAGCGAACATATCGCAATCAGATAGAAGAATTTAACATATAATCCCAGTAAAATTGGGATTCTAGCCCTGCTAAGTGTTAAATGCCTATACAAACCCCAGCCGAAAAATAGAGTCAGGCAATAGTTCCCCACAGAAACTAAACCCTGCTGGCCTGCTGAATTACTAGACACTAAGATGGCACTTAGCGTCAACAGCAAAAAGAATAGAAATACATCATTTTTTGAATAGCGTTTTGAGCTAAAAAATAAATATATACTTAAAAGTGTAAAGCATCCAATTCTTAATGCTGGATTTACCCATTGAGTGAAAAAGAAAGGGGCATACGCAATCACTGGCCAGAAAATCATTCCCGCTTTTAGGTAACTCAGTTCTGCCCTATCTACCTTAATAACCGACTCCACTTCATATTAATTACCTTTATCACGGCTTTCACTACTAAATAAAAGTTAGTCTATGAACCCGGTAACATCAATGTCAGTTAAACACACCATAACTAACTGCCCCGAGATTAAAGCGCTTTTTGTCCAACCAGGTATTTATTCACTCTTTACCATTAACTAAAATCATAAGAGCCTTACCAAAAAAATTTTAGGTGTCCATATATTGGAACTCTATAAAGCAGGTGAAGTGTTTTTCCCCGCGCCTATGCATAGATCATATCTTTTACAAATCAGATATTTATACTTTCTTCTTTGGGAAAAGCTCTCTGACAAAATTGTAATAATTCATCAATTTCTGTCACTTTATCCATACTTTTGACACTGATTCCTACTGAAGCCAAATGATCGCTCTTGTACGATAACCGGGGTTGCTCTTCATCCGCATAAGCTTGTTTAAAGTCTAGGAATGGCTCGAAGCCTAAAACTATCGAACAGCGCTGTTGAATGAGCGTGGCAATCTCAAGAATCGATTGGGATACGCCAGAACCTACATTAAAAATAGAGTTTTTTACTGAGCCGCCATCGGCAATAATTAAGGCCTCAGCAACTCGACAGACTTCAGTCATACACACAAAGTCTCGCTGCTGAAGACCAGAAGTTTGCAACACTAGTCTACGCGTTTGCGCGGCCTGCCTGCATAAGTCGTTCACCACCAACATCCAACAATTTACATCTTTGTGCATAGGTGCGCCATAGGTATTAGACAGTCGTATTACAACACCTTGTATTACACCGCGTTCATTGGCATTTAACACTGCAGATTCACCCGCAAGATGCGATGAGGCATATGGATGGGAATTATTCGGCAACGTTTTCTCTGTAATGGTTCCAACCAAGGGGCTGGCGTATACATGGGCGGTAGATAGGTAGATAAATTTCTTTACTCCTACCCGATTTGCTGCCTCAACTAAGCGCTTTGTAGTCACGCCATTAAAATCCAAAGCGCCTAAAGGATCAGCAGCACAGTCTTGTGCATTCATACCCGCCGCATGGATAATTACATCGACACCCTCACAACTGCTCTCAAGAGCGGACTCATCACTCCACTTAATTTGTACTACTTCTGCTTGTGGTAACCAATTTGGTGGATGGGTTTCATTACGAGAACCAAGCACGACTTGATAACCAGCCAACGAAAGATACGCAGCAAGCCTCCCACCAATAAAGCCGAAGCCACCCGTAATAAGTATGCGCATAGTTAAGCTAAACGGCCCATGGTGCACCTTTGGCCCAGAGTGACTCAAGTAGTTCATGATCACGCTTCGTGTCCATGCAATGCCAGAAGCCATCATGATGATAAGCCATCAACTCACCAGCCTTAGTTGCTTGCTCTAACGGCTCGCGCTCAAGGAGTGTCTTATCGCCTTCAATTAAGTCAAAAAATTCAGGCTCCACTATAAAATATCCGCCATTGATCCAACCATCATGTAGCTGTGGTTTTTCCTGAAAACTCACTACTCTAGAACCATCCATTTCTAATTCGCCAAAACGAGCGGCCGGCCGAACGGCTGATATAGTGACCATTTTCCCGTGGCTTCGATGAAAAGCTAGCAGTGCATCCAGATCAATATCGGCAACACCATCTCCGTAAGTTAACATACAGGTTTCATTGCCTATAAATGATTTCATACGTTTAACACGACCACCAGTCATGGAAGCATCTCCGGTATTTACCAAGGTTACCTTCCAGTCAACAGTGTCAACTTGATGTGATCTAACATCCCCCGATGCAAGATCAACGGTAAAGTCAGCATTAAGTGCGCGGTAATTAAGGAAATACTCTTTGATGACTTCAGCCTTATAACCCAACGCCACATAAAAATCTTTATGTCCAAAACTCGCGTAGGTCTGCATAATATGCCACAAAATTGGCTTGCCACCTACCGGAACCATTGGCTTAGGAATCACATCAGTGTATTCAGCCAAGCGTGTACCAAAACCACCTGCGAGTAAGATTACTTTCATAAAATCAGTTCCATTTATAATTAATATCAGATAACAACATACGTTCAACTTCATTGGGGTCATGAGGGATGCTAGCAATGTTCATCACCAAACTTTGTGGCGTACCCAGTCCTTGAAATCCAAACCAAATACCCGGAGGCACAGTAAGACGTACATAGCGATCTTCACCGATTTCCTCAACACGAAACTCTTCAACATCTTCAGAGTTGACGCAACGAAATACAAACCGCACTTTTCCTACTGGCACCACGACGTTCATCGTCATCTGTGTATGACGTTTCCAGGCCTTTACAGCATCTATAGACACCCAAGAAAAATAAGCCTCACCAAACCCAGCATAACCTGGATCACTTTGCTTGATCCCGTGCAATACATCACCACCAATTGTATCAACGCGTCGCAATGGTGTTACCAAAATGTCACGGATGTTCATTGCGCCCACACCAAACCATGTTGTTTAGCGAGCGCTGTATAATCATTAATTTGTGCATCAGTTGTTAAAGCAATTACTGCAGGTTCTTGATAGTACGATCGATACCATTCTGCGGTCATACGCACGGTATCCTCAAAACCCATCACAGCATTCCACTGCAGGTGGTGTAACGCTTTATCGCAGTTTAGTTTGAGCAAGCCAGATTCATAAGGCCCAACCTTGGCCCCTGACACATCTTGCCAGCGCACTTTTTCCCAATGCAAAGCCATCTGCTGAACCAACTCTAATACACTGTGGTTTTGCTGTGCTTGCGGCCCAAAGTTAAAAGGCTCACTGTGTAATTCAGGTCGCTGATACAAAGCAATTGCTAGGCTCAAATAGCCACTTAATGGTTCCAACACATGCTGCCATGGGCGCGTGGAATGCGGATTCCGTAACTCGACTGAACTGTCAGTCGACCATGCGGTAACGCAGTCGGGTACGATACGATCCGTGGCCCAATCTCCGCCACCAATGACATTGCCCGCTCGAGCAGACGCTACACGAACCTTACTGGTTGCGTTAGGGAAATATGATTTAATATGTGACTTTATGGCCAACTCAGCAGCGCCTTTTGAAGCACTATAAGGGTCCGGGCCACCCATTGCATCGGTTTCTCGGTAACCCCAAACCCACTCCACATTATCGTAACATTTATCACTAGTAATAATGACAGCTGCACAATGCTTGTCCAATTTACGTAAAGCTTCGAGCACATGGAGCGTACCGAGCACATTAGTCTGCCAGGTTTCCATTGGATTATCATAAGAACGTCGCACTAACGGCTGCGCAGCGAGGTGAAAAACAAAGTCAGGTTGCGCTGAAATTATAGCGTCTTCTAAAGCTACCTGATCGCAAACATTAATACGCAAATCAGCCATTCCATTGGCCATCTGCGCCGCACCAAAATGTGAAGGCTCAGTAGGCGGATCAAGCGCAATTCCGACCACCTTAGCGCCCAACAGTTTGAGCCACGCAGTTAGCCAAGAGCCTTTAAAGCCCGTATGTCCCGTAATAAGAACAGTTTTTCCGTCAAAATTTTTACTTAATAAAGACAAGTCATTTTTATTCATATTTATACCTAAAATACCAAGTCAGATGGGTCCAACAAGTATGCTGTTGCGTCATAACTTTCAGCGATTATTTGATACCCAAATGAATTTAAATGAGAGCAAACCGCAGTAAAATTCTCAAGTGACATAACCTTATCCCTCACTCCATGCTCAAACCGAATCATTTTAGGTTTAATAAACGTAAAATCAATCGACATCAATATTTGATAATCATAGCCCTCCGTGTCAATTAACAATAAATCCAGGCTGTCAATACCATTTGATTTGATGAAATCGGCGAATGATATGCATTTGACCTTGACCTGCTCCATATAGTCAGCATTGGGTACAATCGTAGTTTTCTCCCAATGTGTGGCATCAAACGAAGCAACACCTCTAGCGAATTCTGGCACCTTATCTGCGAGCGATGGCTTAACTCTATGCAGCACCATCTCTGCTTCGGTGTCATGAATTGCCAAATTAAATGCTTTGATATTCGGGCAAGATTGATAGTTTTTTACTAACTTGTCATAAATATCCGGCAAAGGCTCAAGCACAAATCCGCTAACCACTGACTTATTATCCATATTGAACTGATAAATAGGATCGTTCATAACACCATCATTTGCGCCTATCTGAAGAAAGGAAAATGTCTTGTGTACCTCAAGATGTCGATACAAAAAACTCTCAAAATCAAATATCGAATATGGGCCAATCTTAAATGCTCTGTAGCCCCTGCGTCGCATGAGGTCTCGCACAATAGGTTTAATACGACTAAATAGGTCTTTCATAGTAGGTAAATTCCAATATTTAAGACCCCGTTTAAGGCCTCATTAGCGTGATATTCAAAACCCCATGTTCTGGCGTTCCTTATTCGTTACACATTTCTTTTTATTAATTGAGCATATTGCTGCGCCATAACTGGCGCCATAAATCTACGTTCAAACGCTAGGCGTCCATTTCGGCCCAATTCAGAAGCAAGCGTCGGATCACCAAGAATTTTTTTAATCGCATCAGCAAATTCTATGGGGTTATCTTTTGAACAAACATAGCCTGCTTTGCTATCCCCTAGAACTTCCGGCATACCCCCCACATCAGTTGTCACCACAGGCACCCCAAAGGCCATAGCTTCAACGATTGTTAGGCCAAAGGACTCATAGGCCTGAGACGGGACTACCAAAACGCTGGCACCAGCAAGCAATGAATTTTTTTGCGGCGTGAAATCTCCTAACACCACATTTTTTTCAAGGTCGAGTCGGACCACCTCATCAGATACCTGTTTTTTTTCGTGAGGGAGTCCATAGCCATAAATCTTTAACTGCACATCATTGAAATCCTTAACAACTGTTTGAAAGGCCTGCAAAAGGTATCCATGTCCCTTTCTAGCTTCGTAAGTCGCAAGCATCAAGCAATATGACTTATGCGATGGATTATTTTCCGTGACGCTAGGAAGGCATTTCAATGACGGTGTTGGGTCTTCAATACCATTATAAATATAAGATAACTTTCTGCAATCTACGAAGGCCTTTCTAGTATTTAGGGAATTGAGACAATTTTTGGAGACACTGACAACATGACTCACGGAGCGGATAACCAGCCGATCGATTACATTTTCAACAAAACCGTAATACCACGGTGGGCTTGTTGTAGAATTATGGAAATTCATCACGGCCAGTGGTCGATTACCTGCTAGCCCCCAAGCAATAACAGCACTCCGACAAAGCAGACTTGCGGGGTAACCCCCATTCACGACCATCAACCGATCATAGTCGGTCCGCAAAAAAAACAACGTCATTGTCCCCACATACCAAGGAAAAAGAATCGGGTACTGCAGCAATTTAAAAGCTAGCTCAAAAAACTTTCGGACCGGTAAAGAGCGGCTCCACTTGCAGGAACTCTGCCCCTGAACAAAAAGGTGTGTAAATAATCGACCATACCTTTTGATCGTGATCGGTCGAAGTGTTTTTTCCTCTACAGTGGCAAGGCCTGGATGCGAACCATTACAGACTAAACTTAACTCATCTTTTTCGCCTGGCCATGCATTGAAAAGATTAATTAAAAAGGTATCTAAGCCGCCTTTGTGGTAATTTTCAGTGTAAAAGCAAATTTTCATAAATTATTGGTCGTTAGCGGTTTATAAAAATACATTACATTTCACAGAAATCGGCAAGTTCTCTAATCGGATCATGTGATTCGCGACAAAACCACATCCTAAATTGGTCACAAGCAGCTATAACCTCTTTCGATTGCCACCAGCCATCTACATTGTCCCAAATTTTATCAATCATCAAAACAGCAGACTCTGGCGAATCATGGAACACACCGCAAGCCCGCAATTTATCAAACAGGTGAGTGGCAGAAGGTGCTAACTCCCAATGATTGCTGCGCCAATAGATGATCGTAGGTAGGTTCATTGCAAGAGCTTCCACGGGGGTAGTGCAATTATAAGTGGTGACGACTAATTTAGCACTAGTCATCAACTTATAGTAATCATCCTTCATTGTTGCATAGTTAATATCTGAACATTTCTCATCTATTCTATTTTTCAAAGAATTTTCAAAATCATAAGAGAGCTTAGTAATCACATTTTTCTTAACATCAGGTTTAAGTTTATTTAAAAATTGGATTTGATCTTCTAAGTACTCATTTATATATTGTTCATAAGATGGCGTTGCATCAATAAATTTCTGATATCTATATTGTGAAAGCATAATGTGCAGCAAATGTTTTTCACTTTTATTGCCATTTCGTTTATATCCTTTGTCTTTAACAAAGAAGCCTTTAACACACTTAGATGAATATTCGGACCATCCCCATGTAAAGTAATTGTCACTGACATTTAAATCCATATCTTGCCAATCACTATATTTATATTTTCCACTACCGCCATGGCAAATAATATTTATTTTTGAACCAGATAAGACGCTATCAGCACAATAAAATTTGAATAAGTCATCGCCCGTGAAGTCAACAGCAGTAACAATTGCCTTCGGATTTTTCGGCCAGTTATTTAATTTAGAAATCTTCTTAAGATCAGCTAAACCTTCTACATAACTGTATGGTATTTGTTTTAACATTGTTCTAATTATAAAAGTTTCGAATTCAGATTTTCCTTTTTCTGATAAAGACAAGCTATCTCTAAACTTTGTATTGTATTTAGGCTTTTGATCAAATTTAGGCCGGATGTTTTTATAGGGAAAAGACCAAAGTTTCACTCTCAACTTAATTGTGTTTAGTTTTGATAGGTAAGGATTAGAAATAAAAACTGAGTTTGAGCCATCGTTTAAAATATGGGCAAGATAGCTAATTATTTTTATAGACCCTCTATAGACCAGAGATAATACTTTACGTCCAATACTCTGTTGATTAAAACTCTCAACCGTCTTATTTTTGGGCTCTGTACCATTTATTTTTCTTAATTTAATTCGACTTAATCTTGAATTAATTATTAATGAAAATATGTGATGGTTCCAGCTATCAGATACCATCTTAGTTTGAAAATCTTCTGTATCTGTTGGTATCTGCTGTAATGTGGAATGATTGATCTGAATGGTTTCTAGTTCTTTTTCTATCTCAATGATCTCAGAGATGCATTCCCAATTATGGTAAGTTGAACCGATAAATAAGCGAAGCCAAGTTTCACAGACAATTTCCCAATATCTTATTGGATGATTGAACTGATGAAATCTATTAAGTTCTTCTGCCAATAGCTTAACAGTACTCTCGTAAACATTTTTTGTTGAATTGTATGCTGAAAACCTTCGTTTACGATCACTCCAAGGGTCTGGTAAGGTTTTATATTTTCTTGATTCCCATATTTCTTTACGACTATACAGCTTACACCACTCTCCAAGAAATAAAATTTCTTCTTTTTCTCCCCATGTTTCTTCAATTGCTGTTGTTACAATCAACATATTTTTACTCTTAATTGTAGTATTCATTTTATTCGATAAACTACAGATGGTAATTAGTCCAATTTTTAATAAGATCATTAATCTTACTTTTACCTATATACTTTCTATAAACAGCCAACTTTTCGTTTTGTTTAGTACGTTTAAATTTTTCTCCGCTTAGCCATCTATGTATAATATCAGCAACAAATTTAGCTGTCAGCGGATAGATGGATGCCCTAAATGTATGATAATTAGTTAGATTTACATCCAGTTTGAACTTTTCAATTATATCCCCATCATCAATGCCTTCTGAAATAAAATGGCAAGTTGAAATAATCGGCTTGGCATCAGCATACTGATATTCTGGAGCGCTACAGCCCCTATATGAAGGAAGGTCACCTGGATGAAAATTAATTATGCCCTCTAAAAACTCATCAAGATGCAACTTTTTTAAAATGCCAGTTCCACCCTGGATGCCAATTTTATAATCTGATTCTCTGAGATGACTTATCAACGAATTATCATTAAGACTTTTAAAATGGTAAATAGGGAATTCATTAGATAGGTTTTGTTGCGGACAAGGGTTCCACAATCCTCCACATCTTTCGCTCTCATCTTCATCAAAACTATCGTTGTTGCCAATAATAATCAGATCAATAAAAATATTTTTTTCCTGAAGTGCATGAGCATATTCACGCCCTGAATAACAATTCTCATTCATAATTATGCAGATATCGTTTTGTGTTCTCATAATATTTAAATTACCGGTGCAAGAGAGTCTCATTTTCTATTGTTCATCTTTCTACAACTTTCCACTTCAGATTAACTTATAGAAAAAATCTCCATAAAAATTTGTTAGCGCTTACTGCAACTTTCTGACTTCATTAGTTTTCCAAATCCCGTTTTAGGTGATTATGGACTGTAGTTTCTGAATGAGAACTAATTTTTAAGCGCGGCCAAATTTGACCAAACCTTCTGAAAAGCATCAGCGATCATATGAATTTCATCTAGATCTAAAGATAACTCAGCAAGTTCCAAATTCAGGAAAATACTGTCATGGTATCTCTCGGCAATTGGACATATTCCTTTACTGTAATTAACATCTTTGCGACTTTCATTGTAAGACCACGGAAATCCTTTATGACCCATCGCAATTTTATTTTGAAACATAGGAAGTAAGTGCACGTTAGCATAACCGCCCTCTATACCTTTGACTCCTTCAGCTGATAGTGCATCAACTATTTTCTCTCTATCGAGACCTAACACGATGGGATCTAGGATTATTGGGAACGTATAAAATACGTGAGTGCAGTTATCACGAGTATGTGGCAGCTGTAGTCCCGGCAGTCCACTCAACCCATCACATAGCACGCTGACTATCTTTTGCCGAAGATCTAAGCAAGCGTCCAATTTCTGAAGCTGAATCCGGCCAATGGCGGCTTCAATTTCGCCCAACCTATAATTACCTCCAATAATATTAGTGATATCTTCGAGACCTGAATCGCCAACGGAAGCTTCCCCATGATTCCTAATAAGTCTTAGTTTAAGCGCTAACTCGTCATTGTTAGTGACCAGAACACCGCCTTCCCCGGTATGAATGTGTTTATGGTAATTCAAGCTAAACCCACCTATATCACTCAAAGTACCTGTAAATTTACCACCAATCTTACTTCCGGGCGCCTGAGCGGTATCCGACAACAAAAATAAGTCATTTTCGTCCGCTATCTTTCTAAGGGCAGGTATATCTGATGATTGCCCAAAAATATCCACAGTAAGTATAGCTTTAGTCTTTGATGTTATATTTTTGCGCACAGACTCCGGATCAAGACAAAATAAGTCAGGCTCTATATCAGCAAAAACTGGAATGCCACCCCACATAACGACGGCGGTCGCTGTAGCGCACATAGTCCACGGCGGAACTATTACTTCGTCTCCAGGCGAAATGCCAATCGCTCCAACCATGGCAACAAGTCCCGAGGTCCATGAATTAACAGAAATCGCATGCTTTACTTCGAAATAGTTAGCCCACTCTTCTTCGAATATCTGTACATTCTTACCACCGTTAAACTTATCTGACCATCCTGCTAAAAATCCGGAAAGCACGCCGCTTTCGATTACTGCAGTAGCTGCTTCAACCTCTTGAGAACCCATTGCGTTGTAAATAGGGAAATCTTTAGTTACAGCCTTGGGACCACCGTGAATTGCTAACTTTTCTATAACCATTATTGCCTCTTGATTATTATTTGGTGCATTGCGTCAAGCGTCGCCAAGGATTGTCTTCCGGTACTTAAAGTAACCGGCTTATCTAAAAGAGCATCAGCGAGTTGATCTACAACATACTTTTGATATTTATCCATCCCGTTGATAATCATTTCTGTGGTATTTTCTAGTATCTGATACCCAGTAATATTGGGGTCAGCATGGACTTGTTGCCAAGCGATCGCTTCTCCGCCCCGATCATAGCGCAACCTACCAGATGGGCTCAATAACTCTATCGTATAGTGTGAGAAAGCCTCTTCCCAAGCAGCTATAAAAACTACTTTGCCTCTCTCAAACTCAATTTGCACATCAGGTTCAACATCTTGATTATCCACAAGATGCCCTTCGTCCAGCATTTTTGACCTAACAAAAGGGCCTAACCAAAACTCAAGCAAATTAAAAAAATGCGAGCCATTGTGTAAAAATCCTTTTGAATACCAAACCACACCTTTGATCGGCATTGAAATTTGGCCAGATTTAATTCGTGCTTTTATTTCTATCGAACCTGGGTCGGCTCTGCGCATGTAATTAACAAATAATTTAACGCCGGCTCTCTCGCAAGCCGCCACCATCTCACGCGCTTCGCCCAAATCATAAGCCAAAGGTTTTTCGCAAAGAATAAGCTTGGGGGTTAAGTTTTCTAAAACTTCTTTTAGTATCAAGCTGTGTTGTGCGGTAGGAGCGGCTATCACTACCACACTGACTTGTTGTTCTCGAACTGCACTAGCTATAGTCGAATAAGCGGGCTTGCCGTAGTGTTGCCTGAAAAGGTCACGTTGTGATTTTGATCTATCAACTGCACCCACCAGCTCAAATCTTCGATGAATGGAGAAGGCTCGTGCATGCGTGTAAACCACCTGTTGTGGATCATGCTCCAAGTCATAGCCCATACCAATTTGACCGAGTCCAATAATCAGACATTTTTCAGGCATTCAATATCTCTTGATTTTTTTTGACCAACGCTTGTAGATGTTCAATCTCAGCGTGCGGAAGACTACAAGTCTTACCGCCCATCGGAATTGAACTTATAACGCGCTTTTTTGCTAATAGACCAATCACCATGGCCATTGACTCACATCCAACTACGACATCAGCTTCCATAATTTGCTCAACCAGTGATTTATTACCTTCAGTTTCCGTAACCAAAGAACTCTTCTGCTTTGCCCAATAATATTTACCATCAATCTCAGATGGATGAGGGCGAATTTTTATTTCACTTATAATCTCTCCTAAAGCACCAAGATTATGAAAAAAGAACTCTAAGGCATCTTCCTCGGTATAACCCCAATAACGCTCGTCCCCATATTGCAGTAATGCGTGTTCACGAATAGGCTCACAAACGTAAAGAACACAACATTTTTTAGGATTATGAGGCCGATTTTGAGCGCCTGATAGGTCATCCAGTATATCTTTGAAATAGAGATTGGGTTGCAAAACGACGTTAATATCAGGAAAAATATTTTGAGCAATTTTTTTGGCATTAACATCGCCAACCCATATTTCATCCGGAAAAATAGTAACGCCGTTCAACTGAAATCTATCTAGGTAATTAGTCCAATGATCTAAAAAAACGATTATTTTCTTGCCCGCTACTTTGGCCTGCGATATGGCTTGCTTCTCTAAGTCTGATTGCCAGCTGCTACCGCACAAAACCCAATCGGATAACTCTATCGCACGCTCTAAAGAGTGAATTTCAAAAGCCCCTAATTTACGCTTAAATATATGTAGGGCTGGCCCATCAAGCACTAAGCAACACGGCACCTGGTGATGACAGAGCCAACTACTTAGTATTTCTGCACCACCGCTATCATGACTGACAATCGCAATCATATTAAACTCTTACTCATGCATCACCTTTACGGACCACAGATTGATTTATCGCCACCCAGGCTGACCTTTGCTTTAGCAACTGAACGACGTCTCGACAGCTGAACAAAGGATTGGTGGGATCGAAGTGCTCAATTATTTTTTTTAATAGCTCATAATCACTCACTTCATCTAGTGTTAATCCCAGTTCCGGCCAATGAGTTTCAGGCGGTGAAACTAGATGTAATTGAGAAAATATTTCTGGATGATTACGGATATGTAACGTGACATGCTCATGGTCCAAAGGGTCATCGGTCATCAATGCTGAGCGCTTTAGAGTCTCCAACCGGAAAACCTGGGTATCCATGCCATCGGGGTAACTCCTGATATGGCCATTATTCACATAATCAGACTCGTTAGCATTAAAGATACGGATTGTCTGCTCTACAATTTGAGGGTCGATAATAGGGCAATCCCCCGTAATTTCTACGATGACATCAGCTCCTACAGACTCTGCAGCGCCAATCACCCTATTCATAACATCATTTTCACTCCCCCGATAACAATCTATCCCTATCTTTTTGGCAAATTCTTCGAGTTCGTTATCAGTTTTATTGACTGTAGTTGCAAGCACAATTCCATTAAGTGATGTAACAGCCCGTAGTCTATTCACTTGATGCTCGAGCATTGGCTTACCCGCTGCTGGGAGTAGGACTTTACCAGGCAGCCTGTTTGAGGTCATACGCGCTTCGATTGTTGCGAATATTTTCATACTCATTTTAATCCACTGATAAAATACATCATAGCTCTGATGATTTTGTAGTTTCCTGAAAGTACTTGTCCAAATCTAGATTTACCGTTGCGATCCTTTACTTCAAATTCTATTTGAGTAATCTTATAGCCTTTCCTTGCTGCATAAATTGATAATTCAGTTCCAACTGAGCCAAACGAATCAAAATGGCCCTGTGATTTGTATACGGATGTGCGGTAAGCTTTCATTCCACATAAAGGATCATTAATTCCAAAACGAAATTTTGTATACATTGCAAACAGATGTTCGGCTAAACGTTGTCTACGACTACGAATGCCAACGACAACATCTGAACCAGAATCAATAGTATCAATAAATTTTTGAAGAAGTGATGGGTCGTGCTGGCCATCTGCATCTATAGTAATAATAAATTCAACCTCCATTTCAGACGCTTTTTTAAAACCAGAATTAAGCGCCTCATCGTAACCTAGATTTTTTTTATGTGAAGTGACAACAGCGCCTGATTTACTTGATAATTCTGCAGTATTATCTTCTGATCCGTCATCTACAACAATTGGAATACCATATTTAGAAACCGACTCGACAATACCTGAAATAGTTGCTGACTCATTAAATGCAGGTATGACGATACCTACTCTATGTTTATCCATCGAAGGTGCTCCCCTTTCTGGATATCATGTTGAATTGTCTTTCCTATTAATTTTTCTAAATTATAAGGTGGTAATGCGTCTCCCGGACAGGGTCGCAATACAGTCAGGTGATCACGCTCTATTGTCATTCCGGCGGTAAGATTAATCACAGCACGAATAGCACGACGTTGAACAATGACGGTTTCCTTTTCGTTGTCCTCGATCTGCTTTATTCCACAACCTAGTGCGTTTTCTAGCTCCCGTGTCCGCTCCACCATGTCACTCCAAGAAGCTGGATCCATCGAGAACTTATGATCTGGACCTGAGCGCCTGATATCGTCAGTAAAGTGTTTTTCAATCATCCGCGCGCCTAATGATACTGCACCCAAAACCGTAGCCATTCCAGGGGTATGGTCGCTTAAACCCAGAACTAAATTGGGAAACATTTGACGATAAACTCTTAACACATTGAGTTGAATGAACTTAAAATTATCTAAACTTGCAGTGTAATTAGTGTTGCACTGCATTAGACAAAGCATAGGGTTAATTTCTAATCCTGCAGAGACAGCGCGAAGAACATCCTCAATTGTAGATGCACCACTTGCCATTATGTATGGCTTCCCCTTTGAGGCGATATGTTGAACCATTTCAATCCAAGTGATATCGCCAGAGCCAACTTTATAGGCGGGCACATAAGGATCAATATAATCCACAATATCCATCGAATAAGGGCTAGTAAAGAAAGCAATACCCGCCTTATTACAAGTCTCAACCAGACTTTCAGTCCAATCAAAACTAACACTGGCGTCCTCATACACTTCAAAAACAGATTTTTCCCAACTAGATTGATGGGATTGTTTTCCTCCCATTGTTTTAAACCCCAAATCACTAACGATAGTCTCAGCGTGAAAGTGCTGGAATTTTGCTGCGTCTGCACCAGCTTCGGCCGCTAAATAAATTAAATCTTTAGCACGCCCTAGATCACCATCATGGTTAGCAGCTATGTCCGCAATAAAATAGGTCGGATAATTATAACCAATTTTTCTATTATTAATTTCAAGTATTGGGGTGGGAGATTTCATCATATTCCTTACTTACCTGTACAATTATATCAATTAAGTCTGGTAATTTAACATTTAAAGCATTTTCAAATTTTGAACTATCCATCAGCATATCTTTTGGGCGTTTAGCCTTAAAAAATGTCGCCTGGCTTAACTCTATCCGTTTCATTGTATTTGTTGGTAACTTTAAAGCTTCAGCAAAAGCAATATCAAAATTTGCCTTACTCATACCATTGTGTGAACCAAGATTAAAAGTACCTATTGGTTTTTTTTGCAGCACAAGCTCTATCATTTGACAAAGTATTTGAATTGAAAGTGGACTGAAATAAACATCATTTAAAATATTTACTTGAATACCACTTGTTATCGATCTATAAACCCAATCAGTCAGGCTTTCACGATGTTTTAATTGGCTGCGACCAACAAAATTGGTACGAAGAATGGTACTGGGTACCTGAGTTGCTACTAATTCACCTGCATACTTTGAAAAAGCATAGTTATTAGTTATGGTAACTTTATCTTCTGTATTTGGGTTAACTCCATCTCCATCATAGATATGATCAGTGGAAATTTGTATCAAGTGACAATTTGCACCCGACTCAAGGATCCAATCGGTCAAACTCTCAACGCTACGTGTATTTATCAAAAAGGCTATATTTATATTTTCTTCACATTCCTCAACACTGGTCAAACTAGCTAGGTTGACGATCATGCTGGGCTGAATTTGTTCAAGCATTTTATGAGTTTGAACCCCGTCAGAAAGGTCAAACATAAAATCAGCCTGCGAAGAGCGCGCGTGTGTTATGACATTATAATCACAACTCTTAAGGTAAGGTATTAAACTCAGACCTAGCAACCCAGTGGCACCGGTAACCAATATAGTATTCACTAATTTAACCTCTTAAATCCATCATGGGCAACCGGCCCTTTAAGTAAACTCATAATATTACGGCCGTCTTCGCATTGCTTGATTAGCTCCATGATAGGATCAAGTGCCTGGAAGAAACCCTCCACAACATCTGGTGTGTGGTCGATACAAACATAGACACTATTTCCCGCTAAGTAACCTTTTCCTAACATCTCTTGAGTGATAAGCGTTTTATATAATAATGCATGCTCACTTTGAAAGGTAAATCCAGTCAATGCTGGCATCCCCCAGTGGTTAATCTTTAAATCATGCTGGTCAGCCAATTTTTGCCACCCTTTTCGAATGTCTAAGCCCGTTTTGGTTACGGTTTCCCATGACTTGATTTGCTCCATAACTTTAAGAGTGGCCAACGCGGCGGTTGGACCTATCCGTTCCGTCCAGAATGTACTGCTGATAAAAGTACTTTGAGCGGCCTCCATAATTTCGCGCTTACCAATCGTGGCAGTAATCCCGTATCCATTACCTAATGCTTTCCCAAACATGGCCATATCGGGCTCAACATTATATTTTTTATGCAACCCTCCAAAAGTTTCACGAAAGCCTGATGTGCATTCATCAAAAATGAGCACGATCCCTCTGTCAGTAGCCAGCTTTCGAACTCTTTGTAGAAAATTATCTTTTGGCTCTATATTTCGAGAAACTTCCATTTTAATCACGCCAATGTCATGATTATTAACCAGAGTTTCAAGCTGAGTGTAGTTGTTGTAGGTAAAGGGAAACACAGTATCAAGAAGACTTTTTGGTACGCCATTAGGTTGTAACCCTGGCAGTAAATGATCTTCAAGACTATTGTTTCCGCTTAAATTAACAGAAAGGTACCAGTCATGCCAACCGTGATAGCCGCAAACTGCAACTTTATCCTTACCTGAAGCCGCACGCGCTATACGAATTGCGACCGCATTGGCTTCACCACCCGATCTTGCAAATTTTACCATATGTGCCCATGGGTGGAGTTCGATCAACTTTTCTGCCAGGTAGACTTCTTCAGGGCAATTGAATGTGGACATATTGCCGCTAACCACTACCTTTTGCACAGCTTCGTCAACAGCTGGATGGCCATAACCTAGTATATTGGTCCCAATGCCCATGATAGACATATCTATAAACTCATGACCATCTAGATCCCAAACTTTACAGCCTTTTGCTTTACTGAAATAGGCTGGCCACTGGTCTGGTAAAAACATCTCTGGCCTTTTTGATAAAAGCATATTTCCACCAGGTATGATTTTTTTTGCACGATTCCATAGTTTTTGTCCAGTACCCATTTTTGCTCCAGAATTTCTTGCTATATGTTGATTTATTTTAAATAAAGAAGGCTGCTCAGATTGCAGTTTAAGCACCTCTTTCCACGTAAAACTTGTACGTGGATGAAAATATTGGAATACTTTCTCAATCACTACAAAATCGACATCTTCGTCCACCGTCCAGCGGAGAGCAGACAAATCCTCGCCATATTGCAATCCAGCAGTTTTAAACTTATCTCGTTTACGCAGATAAGGAGTAACATGCTCCCTATCAAACGAATCACTGGCTTCCGCACCAGCTTGCTTAAGTGCTTTCAAAGTGAAAACTTCAACATCTAGACCATCGGGGTAGGTAGGGGGACTGGTATTACTAAAATAATCCACATTTGCAGCTTGGAAGCTATAGATTACTTCATCAACTAAATCAGGGTCTATCAGCGGGCAATCACCAGTAATGCGCACCACGACATCTGCAGCGTGCTTTTTAGCGGTCTGTATATAGCGATCCAAAACATCATTCTCACTTCCTTGTTCACAGCTATACCCTAGCTTAGTGATATGGGCGGCCAAAGGCAGATTGCATTCATCTATTGAAGTAGCTACTACGATCTGATCTATTTCCTTGGAGCGAGCTAAACGGTTAAGCAAAAGCTCAATCATGGGTATGCCACCTATTGGTTTCATCACCTTGTTAGGTAACCGGGTAGAGCCCATGCGAGCTTGAACGATTGCTATAATTTTCATAAAGTTGGCCAATTTGCTGGGTTTATCAAATTTTCGTCTTGGCATTGCAAATCAGGAAGCTCTATTGTCTGCTGCTTGTTTGCGGCACTTACTATTTGCGATAGTTGATTTAAACCATCTACACCTACAACAACTTTATCTATCTCAGAGAAGGATAGAGGTAAAGATAGACACGCTTGTGCAGCAGAACCATCATACTCTTCAAGCCAGTTATACCATTTCTGCCACAGCCCGGCCCAGTGTAGAAATTTGTCAGGCATGTCAGCTTGCTTCATCAATAACAAGCCTTGCAAAAAAACGGAGCGTACATGCACCTCAACGCCATTATCCTTCAATCGCTTTAGCCAACCTGTGTGGTAAAGTCGTTGATCGATCAAGTTAAAAGGCGCTTGCACCAGATCAAAGCGGTATTGATCCGGGAGAACCTGCAATTCTGTGGGGGAATAGATTGAAATACCTATCTTTTTCACTTTGCCATTTTCTTTTAATAGTTGTAGTTCATTATATAACGCGGGCCCATGCGGGCCGAGTAACTGCTCAGACTGATGAACTAATAAGCCGTAAATAGATGTGACACCCAACCGGGAGAGCGATGCGCTTACTTGCGATTTCACCCAATCACTCAGATCTGAGCAGTCTATTGGCACTGCTGGTAATTTGGTAACCAGATTGAAACCCTGAGTTCCTAATTCGCCCAAAAACTTTTCACTATCACCGTAGATAATGGCGGTATCCAAAGTATCAATGCCATTATCTATACCGAACTGCAGTATACGTTTAGCTTCCAAGCGAGTAACTTGGCCAACCTGGTTTGCTATTCCATAGGGTAGGCCGAATTGAGCAGTGCCAAGAGCAAGACGATTCAAGTCGTTAGGCTCTTGCTATACTTACGTAAAGTTGAAGCCGTCACCCATTCCTCTTGATCGTCCGTATAACCGCTATCACTATGGCCTCGCAACCTATGCGTCACACATTCGTAGTCAGGGTGCCAATTGAATAATGTGCGATAGTCCATTTTATAGCTAAAGATACCAGGTAAATGGTGATACTCTTTTGCAAAAGGAGTGGGGCTGAAAAAATCTAGAATCATCAGCCAGCCCGGTGAGCGTAAAACTCGGTCTGCCTCTTGGGCAACGCGAAATAAGTCTTCTCGATCACAGAGGTAGAGGCAAAAACCAAAAATCACAACGTCATAACTTTTATCATCAAAAGGCAAGATATCTGCCGTCCCTTGTTGCACATTCAAACCTTTTTCACAGGCCGCAGAAACCGCTTGAGCAGAAGGTTCGATGCCGTAACAGTCTGCATTCAAATTGTTTTTTAACCAAGCAAGGCGGGTTCCATCGCCACAGCCAACTTCAAGCACTTTTAAAGTGCTACCTCCTGATTGGTTATGAATTTCAATAATTTCACTCAATAAAGGGTCATCTTCCGGCAATTTTTGATCTGCTAGAGTTTGTTGATTTCTTGAAAACCAAGCATCACCCTCAGACTTTAAAAAGATATCTTTTTGACTCATTTTATGGCTCCATTTTTTCATAAACCCATTTTAATCCTAGATCTATTAAGTAATTAATTTCTTTTTCGTGCGTTTGGAAAATATGCTTTTTAAAATCTTATAGAGCTCTTTATCAAAATATAATAAAAAAGCGTAATAAACTAAAACTGATATACCAATTAAAGATAGTAAAGCAATAATATTTAAATCAAGGAATAATTTTATCAGAGTTAATGAAGAGCCAATTATTATGCATAAAAATAAGTATTTTAAAAGCTCCTGAATGCTTGATAAAAATGAAAATTTTACTAAATGCATCATATAAGCGCTTAATAATAAGATGGTAGCTCCTTCAAGGATAACGACAGTCCATAGAGCAAGATAAAAATCATGATAATAAGAAGCAATTAACCATGCAGCTAATGCTATTAGGCAGCTCATAATACCTCTAATAAAATTAAGCTCTTGCTTATTCATAATGTCTACTAGGGAAAGGGAGGGAGAGGTGATAATTTCAAAAAATACCTTCAATATTAGGACTTGTGCAATTAGGCCCGCTTGAAGCCACTCAGATCCAAAAACAAAAGGAAATAATCTATCACCAAATATACCTAGTATTAAACAAGGGAATATGGCAATTGAAATTAAACGCGTAGATAGTCTTTCAAGCAATTCTGTATGTTTGTTTTCATGTTTTGCCATAGCCGCTCTTGGAATAAATGCTTCAAGAACTGAGCTAATAAATAGAGCAGAAGGTAAAGATAAAACCATTAAAGTTAGTCCGTAAAAACCTAGCACTCCTGCCCCAAAATATTTAATAATAAAATATGTAATTATAAGAGCTGGAAGGCGGGAAAATAAATCAGTCCAAACATTATATTGAGGAAATTTTTTATAAAATATAGCTGTCGCTAATAATTTTAGATATATTCTTCTGGTAAACCCAAAAGGTTTTAATCTGAATCCTTTAAGAAGGATTAAAACTTTTAAAATAGTGCTAATGAACTCGCCGTAAATCAAACCTCCAGCGGTAGCAAGACCAAATGAACCAGAAGAAATCTGGTACGCTTTTTTTCCAAGAATTTCAGCAATCCTTGATACTGTTATATTTTCAAAATGATGGAACCGTATTTTCCAGAACCTTAATGTCATGAACATGCCATGTAAGGCAACGTATATAGGCACTAACCATAAATAATCTGAGATTAATGGTGCATTCATCAACAAAGGAATAGCATCCTGTCCCGTTATAATAATTAAGCAAGACAGGCCACACACGCAAATTATAGAAAAAAAGCACAGCAACACTAAATTGTTTGCGGTAGCATTGCTTTTAGGTAATATGATTGCTCCGTTGTAACCCATTGTGGCAAATACCGATGGGATCATGACAATAGAACCAAATAAAGCAGCTAACCCAAAAGCATCTGGAGAGTAAATTCTAGTCAGAATGGGAGTTAAAAGAATCCCTAGTATCTGAGACACCATAGGAGCAATTGTTAGAGTAAGAGCATCCTGTGAGAAAGATTTATTTTTTCTCATGTAGTGACTACCAAATTTTGTATAACCCCATATTATCAAGCTTATCTAAATCTTCTTTATCAATACATTCTATATTTTCTTGATATCTCTCAGGGTTCTTTGTGTAGTCGGTATAATTTGCAAACTCTAAAGTATCACTCTTACTCCCATTAAGAGTGATTGTTAGCACGTCAATCGTAGTTTTAATATCCTCAAAAAAAGCTTTGTTATATGCCTCGTTATTTTTCCCACGCCCCTTACCTTTTTCATAAAAATGGTGACTCACACTTTCTGAGAAAGTGTAATCTACACCGACTAATACAGCTTTTTTAAACCCCATGTAAATAGCCAAGCCAATCATGGCGTCAGTAGCGCCAGACAGAAAACTAAAAGTTCCATCTAACTCGCAATTCTTTAGGTCAGAGGTAGTAACTCCAAAATGATGCTCATAATAAATATTGGGGGCGAATATCGTGAATTTGTTTAAAATACTAGTGAAAAAAGTCACATTCTTAAAGTCTTTTATCTTCTTTTTATAAACAGCAGAAATATCATTTCTTTGTAACTTACCATAATATTTAAAATAAGGCAGAAAAATGAACGGCGCAACTATTTGATAATACCTACAATCTAATTTATTAAAATCTTTATGTAAAAATAGGTTATTACACCCAATAGAAACCTTATCATTGAAAATCGCAAGATCCATACTTTTGATTGATTCTCCATTCCCAAATATGTAGCAAGTATCACCCAGATGTAAATCTTTAAATTTTCTGTTTCTATTTAATGAGCCTTTTAAGAAAGTAAAAAGAAGCTTATTAAAAAAAACTGATTTTTTTATTGCCGGCAAAATCTTCATATTTGTCAGAAGTTCTCTATTATATAGTTCTTTAGATTAATCTAAACAGACAGCATAAAAACGCAGCTTTTACCATACCTGCCAGCTGTTCCTACACCAATAATATCTATATTAGCCAGCTCTAAAGTCTGACTATCAAACACATATGTCCACTGCTTTTTAGGTTCGATTATGTCTAGATTGTCGTGATAATAATGTCCTTCTTTTGTTTTTATAGCTAAAAAAGGTTGCGGCCCAAATATTTCACCCTCAACAACTTCAACAAAAATTTTATTATCAACCAACTTCATAGACAATTTTGGTTCTGGCTTATCACTATTATTTGTCAACAATATGGCAGCTTCTTCAGCGCCAGCATATTTTATCAAGACATCGGGAAATTCTACTTTAATTTTATAGAGCATACTGCGAACCTCGTTTACATCCGGGCGCATATCACGATAGTCATGATCAGCAAACGAGAGAATTGCTGCTCCAGTTGTTTGAGCTTCTGAGAAGGCTTCTCGCACATGCTCTTGCGTTAAAGACCGAAAGCGAGTTCCAATATTCAAACATCTAAATATCATACGACGACACATCCCTTCCTCTTGATAGTCATCGTGGCTAGGATGATATCCTCTCCATGTTGTTGGTGCTCTTGACCAGTCTCCAAATCGACCTGCAGACAGATCAGGCTGATCTTCAGGTTCATCACAAATCTGATTAGCGTAATCAAATGGAATCCACTGCTCCATAAAAGCGTGCGAGTCGGGGCGTTCCGAATGAAATCCTGGACGATTTACGATAGGAAACCAATTGTCATCTAATATTCTACGACATAATATTTGCACTAGAACGTCGTAACTATTCACATAGCTGGTTGCTGCTTGAAGCGGATTCCTAGTAAGCGATAAAGGATGAAAGTGCCAATTAATCTCATCTTTTGAGCGTTCAAAACTCCTTAATTTTGATCGATAGAACCTGATAATATTTCCATATCCCACATCTTTATGCCGAGGGTTATTTGAGTAACCAATATGATCCATGCAGTGCCATGAATATACCCATCCATCTCCGAAATCATCGGGAAACTGTTTCCGAAAATCATCTGACAAGAGGACATCCAGCATCTTATCTAATTCAGACCAATCAGAGTTATAATTAAGTAACTCTGGCGCAAAACATTTAGCGACAGCAGCTTCTTTTCCACATAAATCCATTTCTTGATTTTGCAATAATGAAAGATTTTCTTCCGTAGGAGTAATTTTTATATCAAAAATAGACTCTAGACGCTCAAAAGTGGCATCAAGGGTTTCATTTAAAGGGCCTTCGGTATCGATGCAATGAACGATATAAAGTACTTTTTTATTGCTCATTGCTAATCGATCCCTATCACGCTGAAAAATTCTTCAGGGCCTTTAAAGCCGGCTTTGATAGCCAGGTTAGTTGCTGTTTTTGAAAACCGATTATCCAGAGGCTCCTCAGTGAGAGTATTAGAATTACATTCAGCAATTTTGTGACAAAAAATTAAATATTCATAACCATGATAAGCCTCACCCTCTTCATAACTTTGGTTAGCAAATTCAAGATTTCCAAGGTCACCTCGTCGAGGAAACAGTAAAAGTCGATCTAGTGAAAAGCCAAGAGATGGCAAATTATTCAGTAAAGCTACTAAATCAGTAAAATGATTTGGAAATCCTTTTAAAAAAGCATTTTTTTCTGCTTTAAATGCCAACATATCATCATCAAAATAAGTGTCATTTTTACCCGTTATTAGTAACTTGCCGGCACCATTAAGTACCCGATTCATCTCGGCTAGACCTAAAGCATGGTCTACCACGTCAAAAACAGCCCAGCAAAAAACAAAATCAAAAAAACCAGTATCAAAGTCGATCTTTTCAGCCGACCCCTGTCGAACCTCTTTATATGGTCGTAAGCTAGCCTGTTCGACAGCATAAGAATCTATATCAACTCCATAAACATCACTAGAATGGGCAGCTAAAGATTCATGCATTCGTCCAATACTACAGCCTAAGTCTAGAGTTTTAATGTGACTACCTACCCGCAATGAATGAAGAATGTTTTTAACTTCATTCACTCCAGCGATAGTAGTTCCGTCAACTGATTTAGTTACAGTAGATGCCCAATACTTAGTATATTGCTTATCAAATTTCATAATTTTTTACCTAATATATAAACGTTATGAGGGACAGACTAATCTTGAACCTTGCATACGTTTTTTTCTATTACTTAATTTTACTGTCAAACACAATTTAGACCGCCGTCAATAATAAGGTTGTGGCCAGTGACATAACTAGATGCATCCGATGCCAAATACAACAAAGCACCTACCATTTCAGGAGCTTCTCCCATTCTCCCCATAGGGATTCGCGCCGCATAACGCCGCTTAAACTCTTCATTTTGACCACTTTCTGTACCACCCGGCGTTAGTGTATTGACTCTTATTCCCTGTTTCGCCCAGTAAGCCGCCAAATATTTTGTTAACCCTATTACAGCCGCCTTAGAGGCTGTGTAAACTGCTGGAGTATTAATTTGCCGGCCAAGATAAAATGAACCTTTGTAGATACTATTATCCGGAGCCATAACTCCATATATCGACGAAGTTTGGATAATACTGCCTCCCATACCCTGTTTGATCATTTGCTTGCCAACTGCTTGAGCAACTAAAAACATTCCATCTATATTGACAGACATAATGTCTCTCCACTGATCCAAACTATACTCTTCAAAGGAAGCAAAAAATGCATCTAAATCAGTAGACTTTCCCGCAGCATTATTGTGTAAAATATTGATTTTCCCAAAATCCTTAACTACTTTCTGAACTGTTGCTTTAACAGACATTGGGTCAGAAACATCACAACCATAACCAAGAACTTTTACATCAAAGCGCTTCGAAATAGCTTTTGCAATGTCCGATGCCCTTTCAGATTTTAAATCGACAATCGCAACATCTGCCCCCGATTCTGCTAAGCCGATACAAAAATGTTCACCTAAAATTCCCGCTCCGCCAGTCACGATTGCGACCTTGCCTCGCAAATCGAATAGGTCTCCATAACTAACGCCCGCATATGATTTATCTAAAGATTTATCTTTATTATCAGTACTCATTAGCCCTGTCCTCTCAGCTTCAATAGACTTTCAGCAATATGGAAATCTAGCATAGTATCAATATCGATTGATCTCTCTACTGGCACATTTAGAGCCTTGACCCTACCTTCAAATATCGAATTATGAGTCATTACAAATTCAGAGTTGGCCACATAACAGACCGTCGCCATATCAAATACTTTTGGCGCGTCTTGACGGTTATAAATTACCCCATCAGGTGGATTGACTAATCCAACCGTTCCATCCGCATTAGTTTTTACCATATTAAAATATGGACTACGCTGAGCATTACATGTAGTTATAACCATCTCAGCGCCCCCAGCTTGAAATAACTCAACACAATTTTCTATATCTGCCGCCAACCTCAGAGGAGCGGTAGCAGGGACCGACACCATTATCTCTGGTAAAGCGCCTGAGGTCTCCCGGAAATAGTTAAGGGCATGACGCCATGCCAGCCATTCAGAACTATCATCTTGAGCTAACTCTGCTGGTCTAATAAAGGGCACTTCTGCACCATAGTCACGAGCAATTGAGGCGATCGCTTCTGAGTCTGTTGATACAATTACACGTTCAATGCATTTAGCTGAAATTGCGTGCTCAATGGACCATGCAATCAAAGGTTTCCCTCCCAATAAACGAATGTTTTTATCTGGCAATCCTTTGGAACCGCCCCTAGCAAAAATAAAGGCCACGATAGTCATAAGATATCCATAATCAATCTAAACTTTCTGTAATGAATTCTTTGGCACCAGACTTTGAAGATCTGCGCGCTGCTTCAACGATTTGCAACACTTTTAGGCCATCACTACCAGTAATGAAAGGTGATTCATGTCCAGATACGCTATTTAAGAAATTCTTCCACTCCGCCAAATAGCTATCATCACGTTGGGATGAGAATTTAGCTAGATCCGTCCACCCATTTGCACCCGACTTGTAAAACATAACCTCTCCAGTTATGCCATTCCACTGTAAGCTGCCTTTTTCACCGATTACAGTGCATAGCCTAGTGGTATCATGGCGAAAAAAGTCTAGATTAACCGAACCAATTAGCTGGCAACCGCCGGCATCTGGTGCAAACCCAAGCGTCAGGTGAGCAGCATCCTCAACATCAATATCTAAAGCGCTTTGCCGACTTAATGTCGCTTTTATCCATTCAATTTCACCAAAAATCCAACGTAAAAAATCTAATTCATGACTAAGCTCTAATAATACCCCGCCGCCTAATTCTGCTCTTGCTGAAACACCGGTTCGGTAATTACTATCTGGCCGCCAAGAAGGTAAATATTGACCCATTTCACAGCGTACTGACAAAAACTTCCCGATTAGTCCGTCATCCAATCTAGCTCGGAAGAATTGGAGTGATGGTAAAAATCTGAGGTTATAACCTGTCAACAACGTTGAACCCTGTTTTTCAACCGCTTCAATTAATTGTGCAACGCCACTAATTGACGCCGATATTGGCTTCTCAACCAGAAGATTTACACCTGCTTCAGCTAATGGCAGAGCAGTATCAAGATGAAATGTTGCAGGGCCAGCAATTACGGCTAGCTGAGGTTGAAAAGCAATAGCTTCTGCGAGAGTTGAAAAAGAACCATCAGCCTCTTCGCATAATTCATGAGAAATACTGTGACGTAAAACTTTTATGGTCGCATTGGGAAACTGTCCCCTTGCTAACCTAAGATGGCGCCGGCCAATACTTCCTAGACCGACAATCAAAATACGATTAATATCCACAGCTAACCCCAAAAAAATCAATCATTCTTAAGATCAGAAACCCTGGCATCAAGATGATCGTTCGCTTTTACTATATCTTCCGGCCTTCCTATATCTAACCAAGGCTCATATATGGGATACGCAACTGTTCGTCCTGCACTAATTCGCAACCGCTTAAATAGAGTCGGCATATCACAATGCTCGTCGTGTGTTAAGTGCTTTAATGCAGAAGGCTCAAGGACATAAACTCCAGCATTTATATTACTTCGAGTAACAGGTTTCTCATCAAAATCAATAATGTCAATGCCCTTAGTTTCTACGACTCCGAACGGGTTTTGCCACTCATGCATACGCACAGCCATTGTTCCAGATGCAGCATGCAGAGTATGAAAATCAAGTACGTCTCTATATCGAATATCACTTATTACGTCACAATTCGTAACCACCAGTGGCGCTTCCGGTTCAGTTCTAAGTAAACTCAAGGCGCCCGCTGTACCTAAAGCTGAATTCTCACGCAAGTAGTCTATCTGAATATCAAATTCATCCCCATTGCCAAAATGTTCTTCGACCATATGACCAAGATAATTAACCGACAAAATAAAGTGCTTAAAACCCTCTACCTTGGCTCGTTCAATTAGATGTTCTAACATGGGCTTTCCATGCAATAAGACCATAGGTTTTGGACAATTTTCTGTATGATGGAGCAACCGACTACCCTTGCCACCAGCCATAATAACCATCTTGTTTTGAAGTTCCTCAACAGTATTAATCGAGTCCCAGAGATGCAAACCAATCACATTGTTGCCGCTGTCTACGATCGGGATCTGCTGAATTTTATTCGATTTCATTAATTGAATAACTAACTCACGATCCACATCAAGAGGTACCACCATAGGTTTATTGTTTAAAATGCTAGACGCATCACTCGCTAATGAAAGGCCAGCAAGTAACCCCCGCCTAACATCCCCATCGGATATGGTACCTTCAAGGGTTCCTTCTTGATTTACTATCAAAACAATTTTCAGCGAATTCGCGTCGAGGTTTTTAATAACATCTTCTATAGTTGAACCCATAGGAGCTAACGTTTTACGCCATAGATCTGTAGATAAATGCATTTTATAATTTTTCCTTCAATATTAGAAAAGCCTTTGATTTTATTAGCATCGATGACTGTACCTAACAAATCTCTAAAGATACTAATTCAAGGACCATAAAAAATCTCTTTCCTAAGCAAGTTCCTTCGCAATGTAACTCCGGCCGCTATAGTTGAGTTAGCTTCAAGCCTCAAATTCTCAAGCACAACGGCTCCACATCCAACAAAGACTCCAGACCCAGCTTGAACCCCTCCACATAAAATGGCACCGGGCGCTATATGGCCGTACTCTCCAACACTGCAATCATGCTCGATAATAGCACCGGTATTGACAACACTAAGCATGCCTATATGGCTTTGAGCCTGAACTATAGCGCCTGCCATGATTTGAGCGCCATCTTCTATTTTAGCTGAGGACGAAACATAGGCTCGAGGATGAATAAGGGTGAGAAATTGGTAGCCAAGGTTGATGAACTTTTGAGATAGAATTTCTCGAATTAAACTTTTTGGTCTAGGACCCAGAGCATTAACTAGCAACACCTCACTATTGGCAAAATCTAACACTCTATCATCACAACCAATTACCGAAACACCATTCACCAAACTGCCTTTTTCTAACAAAGGATCCGTTATGCCTATGACCTTGGAATTCATAAAACTCAAAATATCGATAAGCACAGAAGCGTGCCCACCTCCACCCAATATGATAATGGGCTTATTCAATACCTTCTCCAGGTCCAACCGACGTCTTAGCTCTTGTACCTAGTATTTGCCAATAGAGGTATGGCGACAATCCTGTGCCCGGACGCATGATTCCAATATTTGATGAGCTATACAGATCACCCTCTTTAATACCCTTCGTAGCGACAATACTTTTTCTAACTACATATCTATTCGCAAGCTCACTCGTAGTGACCCTCTTTTCCTTGCAACCTAAAGCTAATTCAGTTGCCCTGATAGCTAGTATCATAGCCTTTAAATCATCCGGCCCCAATGAGGCGCGGTGATCAGGACCTTCCATAGCGCAATCCAACGTAAAGTGTTTTTCAATGATTGTTGCGCCCAAAGCTACAGCTGCGATGGGTACAATTATCCCCTGAGTATGGTCAGAATATCCGACCTCCAACCCAAACAATCGGCGCATTCCATCAATAGCTAGCAAATTTACATCTTCAATAGGCGTAGGATACTCAGTGGTACAATGCAAAAGAGTTACTTTTTCGGCCAATAGATCCTGCCCCTCTAAGGACGAATATGCTTTCTCAAAATCAGACGTACTAGGGACGGCGTGACCCGCTTCAGTTAAGTAGCCAAAAGCAATAACCGAAAGTGCCGCTTTAATGTCTTCGATGTCCGCCATACCGGTGGAAACTATTAAATCGCGACCTGTTCGAGCATGCTCCAAGACAAAAGGAGCATTAGTTAATTCGCCAGATGCAATTTTCAACTTGTCTAGCTTTAGGTCTCTGTGTAGAAATTCCAAACTTGCTTGATCAAAAGCCGTCGACAGAAAGTCAATCCCTTTTACTCGACAATATTTTTGTAAATCTGCAAATTGGGATTGAGTAAACTCCAACCGTGTAAGCATAGCATGTTGGCTTTCGCCAGCATCGCTAGTGTCCATTTGATAATCCGCTTTCTTTGCAGACTTAGTCACTAGACTATCTGCAACAAAAGTCTGAAATTTTACCGCGTCAGCTTTTGCTTCGACCGCCAAATCAATTAGCTTATATGCTAAGTCAATGTTTCCATTATGATTAACCCCCGCTTCCGCTATTACATAAACATGCATTATTACTCGACCTCCTTTAAAAGCATAAACGCTTCAGCACTACAACATCCACCTCTGGCCTACTAATTAAGACATTTAAAAACTCTCTGCTAGATTTAACGCAGCCTATAAAACCGATTTTTAATCGTCATAGGATTCTCGTGTCATGAAATTTTTTCATAATCAAATCATCAAGAGAAATATTTTTAATAGTATCCAAAATTTTTCTTGAGCTTCCCCCAAGACCATACGGATTCTGCCCACTCAAACATTCATTTCTAAACTCATCCGACATAGCTCTTGCTAAAGAATTCGTAATAGACAAAATATCTTCATCGCTATCTATCACCGTACCCCCGCGAATACGACCTCTTTGGCGGCAACCAATATTTACGGTTGGCTTATGAAAAGCTGGAGCTTCGATCAATCCACTTGAGGAATTGCCAATGACAGCCTCACAGCATTTAAGTAGACTAAGATAGCGCAGGTGCCCAAGTGATCGGACTAAAAGAACTTGATCACAGTACTTCTCTTTAAACACATCAAGAGCGTTAATCAGCCCCTGATTATGAGTATCCGCATTAGGGTAGGTAATAATAAATTTGAAGTCTGTGTAAGCGGCCAAAACACATAATAAATTCTCTAGCGCTAGCACAGCACCGTCTTTGCTTAGCGTAACAGGGTGATACGTAACAACAATAAATGGGCCCGTAACATCAAAATCAAGAGAGCCGGTTAAGGCTTCTCTATCAAGTAGTTTTAAGGACATAATACTATCGATCCCCGGAGCACCTACATTAAAAACTCTCTCAGGGGATTCTCCAAGCTGTATAACTCGATTACGATAGACATCCGTTGAGGTAAAATGCAAATGTGACATTTTAGTGATGGAATGCCTTACCGCCTCATCAATTACACCTTCAGTAGTCTCGCCCCCATGAATATGCGCAATTGGTATACATCCCAGCATCGCAGCCTGACAAATTGCCATCACCTCGAATCGATCGCCTAAAACCACCAACAGATCAGGCTTGTCACGCTGAAAGGCCTCTGCGGCTAAAACGAGCGCCGAGCCCATGGATTTGGCAATCCCAGTTGGAGTATCAGAAGAATCTAAAAAATCTAAACACTCGCTTATACGGAATCCATCTTCCTCAATATGCCTAACAGTGTTTCCATATTTTTGGGATAGATGACTGCCCCCAACATATAATAAGAACTCTATATCCACAGCCTCACTGAGGCCCTTTATTATCCAATAAAGTAACCCGTACTCTGCACGTGTGCCTGTAAAAAC
>MDTF01008079.1_pt1 | contig 37931 bp, 31 predicted proteins | sample 811191 | NCBI WGS metagenome assembly MDTF01 (sample SAMN05326649, study PRJNA326480) | marine metagenome | isolation source: seawater | place: Southern Ocean | collected 2011 | reverse complement strand
TGGAGCCGAATAAGGAATAATGTATTTCTTACCAATATTAATACTGGTTTTAGCTTTAATTACTTCCAACAAAGAAAAATTGTTATAGCTACTAGAAATTTTATAAGACAAAGCCATAAGCACAAATACGCTTATAAAAGCACTACTATACAAATAATATAAATAATTAGTTGTATTAAAACTTAGAATTAGAACAACAAATAAAAAAACAATATTTCTGAAAAAATCGATTCTTGCAGTTAAGTTGTATTCAAGCTGAGAGTTTAGAATACTATTATTTACACTAATAAAATTACTTAAAATTCCATTTAATATAACTAATACTAGAAAGCTATTAATAACTGAAGAGACTTCTTCATAATTACCAATTAAAAACTCAAAAAAGCCAGATTTACTTGCAAGATACGCAAAAATACTAAAAATAGTAATCAATAAATATTTATATATAAGTACAAATAAAACAATTCCTTGTTTATCTTTTATTGAGATTTTATCTCTTAAAAATCTTACTATACTATCATTTAACCCTGCCATTAATAACTCAGTAATAGCAAAAAGTGAAATCATAATGACATACAATCCATAATAACTTTTATCAACTGTCCTAAAGATAATAACTGAAATACAAAACATAATAAAGTAACTACCTCCATTAATACTTAGTAGGTAGAGTATTGTTTTATAAAGAGAGTCTTTTAAAAACATTGAGAAATTATTATTAAAAAAACTTAATGCTTTTGACAGCAAATCAGCATATGAGAACTATAGCCCGAACTTGATATAAAAGATTGCCATTTATTTCTTTCAAGCTCATTTGATTGTTTAATAAACGTCTGCCAAAAGTTATCTTTAATCAAGTCTTGATTATTTAAAAGGATATCAAGATCGAGTTTTCCTGGAGTAGTTACTTCTAAAAACTTAAAACCAACTTTATCAAGTAATATTTTTATTGAAGATGGATTAAAAAAATTTAAATGATGTGGTGGAGTTACTGATTTATGATTTTCCCATAGGGCTTGAATATCAACTCCAGTACCTGAAAGAGTAGTAAAAATTAGCATATCTCCAGAATTCATTAGGTTATAAATACAACTAAAAAAAGCACTAGGATCATATAGATGCTCAACTAACTCAAAGCTAACAAAGGTTTTTGGATTTCTTGTTAAATCCTTATTTGATACGTCTTGTAAAAACTTTTCAACAACATTAATATTTTTTTTTCGACATATTTTAGCTAACTCATTAACAGGTTCAATTGCAATAACATCAATTTCACTTATGCGCTTAATTTCTTCACAAAAAATTCCAAAACCAGCGCCAATATCAACGATAGTATTGTCACCTGTGGAATATTGATGCATTAATTCTATTACCATTTTAGCCTTGGGCTCCCAAAGTTTTTTTCTTCTTGAGTCTGCAGTATCTTTATAGAAAGTTGTTGCCCAATATTTAACTGACGGAGATTCAATATAATATCTTAAAAATGCTGATTCCACCGGTCTTGGTGAAACATATAATGTACTACATGCATCACATAACTTATACTCAAAATTATTTTTTTTAAATGAATGTCTGCCCTTACTTCCACAGCTAGGACAGTTAATTTCAAATTTATCTGAATTAGAAAAATAAGTAATAGTATCAATTTCACATAGTCGTAAATACTCACTAAAAATATGCTGTGGTCTAATTTCTTCTTCTTTCATTTTTTCACTTAAATAATTGGATTATTAGAATAAGTATTCAAAAAAACACTATCTATTGAATAAGCTATAAATTGGTAACCTTCATCTATTTTTTCTTTCAGATTCTGAATAGAAGGCTCAACAATATGAATTCCACATGGCACATTATTTTTTTCACATTTAAGTTTAATATCTTCAATAGTATCAATAAATTTTGAATTATCAAACTGGGCGGTCATGCCCATTGAAGATGATAAGTCATAAGGTCCAATCAAAATTGCATCAAGACCTTCTACATTTAAAATATCTTCTATATTTTCAACAGCTTTAATATTTTCAATCATAGCAATTAGGAGTGGATTTTGCGCCTCCTCAAAATAGCTATCAAAATACTTACCATATAAGTTACCCCTGTTAAATCCAACACCTCGATTACCAGCTGGTGGCCATCTCATATAATCTCTTATTCTATTTAACTCTTCAGCATCCTCAATCATTGGAATAATAATTCCTCCAGCTCCAGCATCAAGAGCTTGCTTACAGTCCTTAGGATGGCCTTCAGCTACGCGAACAAGAGGCAATGTTCCTCCTAACTCTAAAGCCCGAAATATATCTGGTAACTGATGGACACTTATTGAGCCGTGCTCAAGATCAATAGTTACCCAATCATAGCCAGATTGTCCCATTATTTCTGCAACAGATGAATCTGGAAATTGCATCCAACTTCCAATAGTTGTATCTTTATTTGATAATTTAGTACGAATTTTTTGAATCGCCTCTAATCTATTCATCATTAAAATCCTTAAATTTAAAACAAATTAATCTTTTTTGTAAAGAAAGATTATGCTCTGTCCGTCGAAGTGCAAAAAGAATATTATTCTTTACTGCGGCTTCATAATCAATTAGTGAATCACCGATCATTATAACATTCTCCTCTTCAATCTTAAATCTGTTGATTGAATCTCTAATAGCATTAATTTTCAAAATTGGTGAGCCATAAACTGCCATAAAATAATTTTGTATAGATAACTCTTTCAATACATCTTCGATTTCATCTCTTGGAGTTGCAGTTACTAAAATAAACTTCTTTTTATTATAGTTTAATTCAAGATATTTCTGAACTCCAGGAACCCATGGAGATTCAATAGTAGAGCGCTTAACTAGTAAAGAAAATTTATGGCAGTACTTTTCAATATTTTCTTTTGTAACCCTCTCTCCTGACCACGAAAGATATAGAGGGATTTTTTCAAAACGAGAAAGGCCACCATTTTCTATGTGATGAGTTTCAATTAAATCAGCTACTCTCTTGCCATATTTTGAAAACAACATTTGAAATGCAGAGGCTTTAATGGCAACCGAATCCTTAATAACACCATCGAAATCCCAAAAAATAACGCTAGAATCATTTAGTATTTTTTTTAATGATTTATTCATATAAAAAATAATCAGAAATAATATTTTGATTAATTTTATTGGCCTTATTATGTTAAGATTTGTCTATCACGCTGAACTTCATATTCAGCTAATGGAACCTCATTAATAAGCTCTTGATTTGAGCAATATCGAACTACTTCTTCTGTAGCCTCTATTTCCATTTGACTTCTACAATCAATTGACATAGAGCCCATATGCGATGTTAAGATGCATCTATCAATCTCTGTTAACTTTCCAGAATAAGGTTCATTCTCAAATACATCTATTGCAGCACCAATTAAATGGCCAGATTTAAGTACTTCATATAAATCTTTCTCATTAATGATACCACCTCTTGATACATTAATAATCGCTGCATCGTTCTTCATGGACATTAGCTCTTTCTTTGTTATCATATTCTGGGTATGTCTGGTTAAAGGCAAATGAATACAAATAATATCTGCCTCTTCATATATTTTTTGTTTAGAGACCCATTCTAACTTAAAGTCCATATTAGACTGCTTACTAGGATCAATATCGTTTACTAACAATCTAGGAGATCCAAATGGTTTAGTTCGCCTAATAACCCTACCTCCAATTCGGCCAACTCCAATTATTCCTAGAGTAATCTCTGAAAGGCGTTTACCAAAAATACGGTCCCATTGACCCTGATGCAGTTTTGAATTAGCAACATGAATCGAGCGAAGTAAAGAAAAAATTAAGCCCATTGTCAGCTCAGCAACAGCTGGAGCAGGAGCATCAGGAGTATAGGAAACTCTGATACCTCTCTTTTCAGTTGCTAATAAATCAACGCTATCTAGTCCAATACCAACTCTTGATATTAACTTTAAATTTGGAGCATTATCAATAACTCTTTGAGATATTGGCTCTGTTCCAGCAATAATAATGTCAACATCTGAAACGAGTTCAATTAGTTCATTTTCATTGAGTTTTTTATTTAAAGGATTAATAGAGTATTCAATTTCTGAAGCTTTTAAAAGCTCAAGTGGTAAATCATTAATCGAGGCAAAGGGAACAGTAGTAATTAATGCCTTCATTAGATGTACCTCTTCATATGCTTATCATCTTCCATAATTTTTTGCACTCTTAAAAGATCAGATTTTGTATCAACACTATATGAACTTTCATAAGTCATTACCATGCGAACATTTTCATTATTTTCTAGAATTCTCATCATGTCTATTGATTCGATAATTTCAGTATCTGTCTCAGGAGTATTATTAAAGTTAATCAGATAATCTCGTTTGAAGGGTATAACACATACTTGCTTTAACATTGATATCTTGTTTGGACTTTTTTTTCTAGAAGGTATAGGTTCACGTGAAAAATACATAGCATTATTAAACTTATTAACGACTACTTTAACTTCATTAGGATCTTCAAATTCTTCAATAGAATTAATATTTGCCATTAAATTAACAACATTTACACTACTATCTTCTTTAAATGGGATTAATGACTCACTAATCATTTTAGCCGTTACCATCGGCTCATCTCCTTGAACCATAACTAAAATATCAATTTTTTTATTGGTATTTTTTTCGATTTTAAGCATAGCTTCAGCAGAACGATCAGATGCCCTCTCATGCTTAATATCTGTCATTATAGCTTTACCACCAATTGATATAATATAATCAAAAATCTCTTTGTCACAAGTTGCAACATAAGTATCATCAATATCTTTACAAGAACTAGTTCGATAATAACAATGCCCAATCATTGGTATGCCATGAATTTTTTCCATAGGCTTACCAGGAAAACGAGAAGAATTCATTCTTGCTGGAATTATTGCAATAACGTGCATATTTACTAAAGTAACTTAAACTTGTTTATTATAGAAACAAACCATTGCTTATTCTTAATATTGTCAATTAAAAAATAACTTGCAAAGATTATCAAGAATGGCTCAAGAGGAAATCTATATCTTATTGAACCGATAGAAATCATATGGACTAAGCTCAAGTATCCAAATAAGGCAAAAATTGGAAGAGTCTTTTCAAAATAATTATTTAAACATTTAAAAATAAAACCAATTGTCATTAATAATACTAACCCATAACTCAGAAGTGACATAACAACTATATACCATTGAGTGTATTCTTGGGCATAAGGCCATAACCTCCAAAAACGTAATAATTTAACTCCTGACATTTTTACAAAATGAGCTGGATCACTTAAAATATATTCAATAGCAGCATTTTTATGTGCATTATTTCGAGCAACGGGATCTTTAAAAACACTTAAATGGGTTGCATCAAAATCGACTCCAGCGATACCTCCACCAGAATGATTAAGTGGGTTATTACCAGCGTATAGAACAACACCATCACCAAGTGTTAGTCGAACAAAGGAGTCATATTTTTGATATTGATGAATCCACCATGGAGACATTATTATAAAATATGCTAGAAAATATACTCCTAAGTATTTAATAGCTTTTTTCCACTCCATTTTATGAACTATAAGTATAAATATTAGAACAACAATTGGATTAAAAAAGTCAAGAGAGGGTTTGACTAAAATTGCTAATATGCAAAAAATGATACCCCAAACAAGATTTTTATTATAAAAAAGAAAAAATGAAAGAAGTAGTAAAAATGTATAAAAAATCTCAGTGAGTCCAGACACTGAATAAAAAATAAAGTGTGGATATAACGCACCAATTAATGAAGATGTAAGAGCAACTAAACGATCTTTAAAAAGAACAAAAGAAATTAAAAACATTAACCAAATGCTCATTACAGATAAAAAAATATCCATCATAATTTGTATCTTTCCACCTCCTGTTATATAGCTAAGTATAGGATATAGAGGCATATATATATTATTTGTAATAATATTACCAGAAAATATTTCTCTTCCAATAGTCCTATATGCAGAGGCATCAGGAAAATTTTGATCTGGATAAAACCACATAATTAGAAGACGGATAACAAATGCAATAAAAAGAATTAAAAGTAATGGTTTATCCTTAAAAAGAGAAATTTTTTCTACATTAATGACATTATTATTAATCAAAATTACTTTATTCTAACTGAGGGATAAGATAAATAAATTAAGCGCTTAAATTCTCTCCTTGACCTGCTTATACTGTCTAATATTAGTCCAGATATTAAACTTAGGAAAGACAATAGCATTAAGCTTGTACTTAAAATTGCTGTTGGCAATCTAGGAACCATCCCAGTATCAATAAAATTTATAAAAATTGGTATAAAAAGAGTTATCGAAAAAATAAAAAAGAATAATGAGAAAAATCCAAAAAATTGAAAAGGCTTTTCTTCCTTAAAAAGTAGTAAGATCATTTTAAGAATTCTATACCCGTCTCCAAAAGTACTTAATTTACTCTCTGACCCCTCTGGTCTAGAGTTATACTTAGTCTCTATTTCTTCATAAGAAGCACTTACTTGAAGAGCATGAATAGTTATTTCAGTTTCAATTTCAAATCCCTTGGATCCCAAAGGAAAGGATTTAATAAAACGACGTGACATGACTCTATATCCAGAGAGCATATCCGTAAAACCTCGGCCAAAGAGAAATGATACTGATCGTGTTAGCAACCAGTTTCCAAAAATATGACCCCATCGGTATGCCTTTGCTGAATCTTCTGCTTTTCTTATTGCAACTACCATATCAAGATTATTGTTAATTAGCTTTTCAACCATATGCCTACATTTACTAACTTCGTAAGTATCATCTCCATCAATAATAATATATAAATCTGCCTCAATATCTGCAAACATCCTTTTAGTTACATTTCCCTTACCTTTATTAGGCTCATCAAAAACTATTGCACCAGCATTTATAGCTACCTCCCTAGTTTTATCTATAGAGGCATTATTAAATACATAAACAGTCGCTTCAGGTAAAAAAGAATTAAATTCATGAACTACCTTTGCAATTGTTAATTCTTCATTATGGCATGGAATTAATACTGCTATCTTGTTGCCATCAAAATTATCATTTATATTGATCATTTGATTTTTTTGTTTATTATTTCTGAACATTTTTTTACTATTTTTTGTTGATCATTTTCCAATAAATAAGGGTGCATTGGAATACTCATAACTTTATCTGAAATTATATTTGAAAAATCTAAATTAAATTCTTCAGTTGCAAATGCAGGCTGCTTATTTAAAGGAACTGGATAATGAATGGAGGATGGAATTTTATATTCATTCAATTTATTCATTAAATAATTTCGATTTGAAACCTGGATAGTATATTGTGCATAAACACTAACATTTCTGGGATCAATAAAAGGGGTAATTATATCATCAGGACAATAATCTTTAAAAAGTTGAGTATATCTATCACCAACTTTTTTCCGTAACTCAACCTCTTGATTAAAAATCTTCATTTTTACTAATAAAATAGCTGCTTGAATTGTATCTAAACGCCCATTAATTCCAATCCTAGTATGATAGTATCTTTTTTCTTGTCCATGTGCACGCACTTCTCTTGCAATTTGTGCTAATTTATCATCGTTTGTAAATAAAGCTCCTCCATCTCCATAACAACCTAAAGGCTTAGAAGGAAAAAAACTTGCACATCCAAAAGTTGATAGGCCACATGAGCGAGAATCATTGAATTTTGCACCAAAACTTTGAGCAGCATCCTCTATTACGGGTAATGCATATTTTAATGCAATTTGATTGATTTGATCCATATCTGAGCACTGCCCATAGAGACTTACAGGGAGTATGAGCTTGGTTTTGCTAGTAATTGCTTGCTCTATCTTTGAAGCATCAATATTATATGTTGCTGCATCAATATCCACATATACTGGTTTTGCTCCCAACAAAACTATCATTTCTGAAGTAGAAACAAAAGTAAAAGGAGTGGTTATTACCTCATCACCCTGACCAATCCCAAGTGACATCATTGCTATTAGAAGTGCATCAGTTCCTGATGAGACTGTAATACAATGATTAACACCAACATAATTTGCAAGGCAAACTTCTAACTCATGAACTTCAGGACCAATAATAAAGTGCTTATGATCTAAAACTTTATTAATAGCATCATCAATATCATTCTTAATTAGTTTATGTTGGGCATCTAAATCTATAAATTTCACTTTTTTATGAATAGTTAAATTAATTTAATAAAGACCACATTTTAGACCAGCATAAGACAATTAATAAATTAATCTATTTTTTAACTTTATCATAAGAGGTTTTTCAATATACTTAAAAAAAACTAAACCAAAAAAAATAGAAACTAAAGCAATTATTATGTACATAAAAGTAAGCGATAGATAATGATTAATTTCAAAAAATACAAAAACTTTACATATAATCGAAATACAGATAGTATGAGTTAAATATATAGAATAAGATGCCTTTCCTAGATAACTTAGGAAATTTATTTTTTTAATGACTTTTTCTAATAAACTATTGTAACAACCTAACAAAATTAAACACGAAGAAAAGCCAAATAAAATTGTAGCAACTCCTGTTTCCTGCTCTCCTAGTATAATTCCAGAGGTGAGAAATAAAATATTTCCAGCTATAAATGCTAAAATTACATAGATATTCTTTAGTGAATATTTTAACAACAAATGTGATACGAACATCCCACACATAAAGAGAATATTATATCTAGAAAATAAAATTTTCCACATATAACCATCTCCTCCCCCATCAAAATTAGGAGAAGTTATAAAATAAAATATTATTATTGAGATTGCCCAAAAAATAAATACAATAAAACCAATTCTTTTATTAAAAATAAAAAGAGAAAAGGCAATATAAAATATTACCTCATGAACTAATGACCAAGCAACTCCAAGATGGGGAAGATCAGACTGTGGAAACAACAAAAGACTTTTAATTAATGGAATAAATTCTCTATGATATAACTCACCATAAGATTCTGATAGAAAAAAAACTGGTGTGATAGCAAGTGTTATTAAAATATATATAGGATATATTCTAATGGCTCGCTTAAGAAAGTACCTTCGTAATTCTATATTATTAGAAAAATCTTTATTATGGATCATATACATAATAAAGCCACTTAATACAAAGAAAAATTCTACTCCTGATCGACCAAAATCAAAAAAAAGTGTTAAAGTGTTTTGCTCTAAAAAATACGAAGCAGAAATGCCACTAGTATGGAACAACAAAACAAGAACTGCTGCAATCCCTCTATAACTTTCAGCTATGTAACTCATTTTATAGCGAATTTAATATTAACACTGGTTTTCATTTACTCTACTCATTTGATATACAAACATACCATTCTTATTTGAATTTGGAGCATAATTATTATATGTAAAAAATACTTTGCTATCTTTTTCATATAAAGTCTTAATAGAGTAATTACAAAACAATCCTGGCAATAGGTCTTTGTAATTTTCATACAAGCTATTATTGAATATTGGAGTTTGCTGACTAACCAATAAAATTTCATCAGGAAAATTCATTTTAGAATAATGATTTTGAAAACTATTCATATCAATGAAATAAACTTTTTTTTCACTTGAATCATAATATTTTAATGGTCCAAGAGTTGATTGATAAAGCAGAATTACTTTTTCATCTCTATCATTAAGAATTTTATAATCAAAATTAGAGAATTTACTTTCTATCAGATTAACTGAATATTTTGAAGAACCATATGTAACTATTAAAATTAATAAAATGATTAATGGCCCATAACCACTGATCTTCAAATCCATTAATAAATAAAATATAACTATAGTAAATATAGGAAGAATAACTAACATATGACGAGTTTGATCAAGTGGTAATACTCCAGAAAGATGCAAAATAATCCACTGTAGTAATATAGAAATAATTGAAATAAAATAAAATTTTGTTTTATTTAATTTCTTATAGCCGATTACTAGTTTTTTTATAAATAAGAATCCAATGACAAGCAAAAATAGAGTAAATAAATATTCATTTCGAATAACTCCATAAACTATTGATTCAATAGATATATACAATTGCCTTACTAGATGCAAAGTTATTTCGATTATAGAGGATAAATCTTTAAATTCTGGAGGCATTACCCCCTTATTCCCAGATTTTGATTTCAGAACTAATAAGCCAGGAATTGCTATAAGAAAACAAATAATTAAAGTCGAAAAATCATGTAAATATTTATTAGGATATTTAGAATTATCACTCTCTCTTAATTTAAATAAGTAAGTCAAACAAACTGGAAATACAAATAGAACAGTTAAATATGATAAATAAAATAATAAACTTAATGAAAAAACTATCTGACGAAATGTAATCTTTGAAAAAAAATATTTATATAGAAGAACTAATCCCAAGCATGTTGAAAAAAAATAAGCAGAATAGGGGCTCATATGATGTGAATATAGGATTGAATTAGCTGAAAAAATTGGGATTGTAAGTACTATTGGAATAGTCCAATTTAAAAGCCTTCCATTAATAAGATACATCAAATAAAACAATAAGCATAAGCCACTTATTGAAAAAATTGATGAAATAATTCTCCCTTTAAACACTACTTCATCAAATTCATCATCCTGATTAATTATTAGAGGAAGTAAGATATATTGTGCTGGAGCATAAGTCCATGTATAAGCGATATAAAAAGGGTGCAGAAAACTATTCTCTATTTGGTGTGCAGACTCCATATCAACTTTTAATGGATAGTCAATAATGCTTTCAAAAGGATTAATAATCTTGCTTCCTATATGTCCCTTATGAATAGAAATAACACCAATATCATCATATTCTGTATATACTTTATTGATTCCATAAATTCTCAGGAAAGATCCAGTAATAATTAAAAGTATAATTATGATTAAAATACTTTTTCTTGAATCTAGTTGAACTAAAAAAGATTTGAGATTACTCAAAAAAAAGTCTTTAGATTTCATTTATAGGCCTATTTAATTGATTTTAATACAATTTATAGAAATTTTATTTCACTGAATTAATCAAAGAAATTATCTCACTATAATCACTAAAAATAAAATCAGGTTTCGCAATTCCAGTCTTTGCAACTTTCACACCATTATGGATTTTTTGAATTTTCTTTAAACCCATTTCACCCGCCCCCAGCATATCACTCTTTGGATCATCTCCAATCATCCAAGTGTCTTTATGGCTAATTTGTAACTTTTCGAAAGCAACCTCAAAGGGCCTTTTATCAGGCTTATCAGCACCAGCTTCTTCAGAAGTAACAACATAATCAAAAAACTCATCTAAACCAAAATATACCAACTTACGAAACTGTATTTGTGCAGTTAAATCAGTAATATTTGCTGTTACAACCCCCTTACTTTTTAAAATTTGTATAAATTCAATTACTCCAGGGAATAACTTGCAGTTGCTCAGAAAAGTTCTCCAGTAGGTTTGCTCTAGATCAAGAGTAGTTAAAATTCTAGTACCTAGCTCCAATTTCTCAATTGTTCTTTGCATATACAAGAGCCTACTATGGGAACTCGCAACATTCCCAAGTCTTAACTTAATCTCCTTTCTGGCCTCTACAAATGCCTGTCTAAAAATAAGTTTATCAATCCCGAGAAGTTTTTCCACTTTATTTTCAACAGCCCTAGTTGCCTCTTTGTGAGCAGGTAAATAAGGATACAAAGTGTTATCAGTATCAAAAATTACAGCTTTAGGAAGGTCAATTATTTTAAAATTATCATTTTTATATTTCATAACTACCTCCTTCGCTTTAAAGCTTCATCTATTTCAATAACTGTAATAATTTGCATCATACCGTTAATACCATCAGAAAATTGTGTACTAAAGTCAAGAAGTTCTTCGACATGTGGGGCCAAAATATTTATTGCAAGACCAACATCTTCAGAAGCGACATCTCCACTAATCTCTATAACAACCTCACCCCTCTCATCCACAGACTCTATATTAACTTGTAACCCACAAACACCAATTAAAACTCTTACAAGCTCTTGATAGTAAATTCCATTTTTAATACGAACTCTCAACTTTATATTAGAATTAACTATTTGATCTTTTATAAATAACTCTTCATTTATTAAAAGCAAATTAAATATAACGTCCGCTCTTTCAGCTTGAGGTTTTATGTATTTTTCACTATCTAGCTTTCTCTTTTTAAGTTCACCTATAACTTCATCTTTATTATGCCCACGCTCTTTTATATCTCTTTTTAAACGAAGGTGCGTTCTTAATGACTCATCCATCTCTATAAAAAAACTAACATCTAACTCTTCTAATAATTGCCTAGGGTAGAGAGTATGTAAACCTTCAACCAAAATAACATCTCTACTCTTATTAATTTCTTTAGGTAGAAACCTTCCAGATATATGATCATAGTGCCTTGCTCTAACTGTTTCACCAGAAATTAAGCCTCTTACATCTTTTACAAGTTCAAATAGTCGGTTTGCTTTTGGATCAAGATGAGTCAGCGTCCTCCACATTGGAGAAGTCCTCTCCCAATTATGGTAATCATCACCAGATACTTCTGCTAATGATTGTTCACCAAAAACAGTAGCTAAGCTCTTGGAAAAGGTACTTTTACCAACTCCTGAATCACCTGCAACTCCAATAACTAAAGGCTTATTTCCTAAACGATAATAATCATTCTCTCTAACCCCTTCCCGCAATATTTGTATTGTAATTAATAACCCTGCTCCAACCATGAAGGTGTAGTGGATAGATTGAAAAAAGAAATTATTCAAATAAGGCACTTCCTCAAGAATTAATAAATTGAAAGTAAAAAAACTAGCTCCACTTGTATAAATTAAATGATAAGAAATAAATAAGAAACTAAAAACACCTATTATTGCCACTGCACCTGCACCATAACGACTTTGATGAAGTGTAAAAATAGGCACCAGCCATAAATACCAGCCTGGTGATGATGGAGTCATTAGAATTATAATACTAAAAGCTACACCCATTACAGCAAATAATAGATCAAAATTTATACGCCTAATTCTCCAAAAAAAATAAAGAAGTAAAACATAAACTAAAGGGGTTAAATAAATATAAATATTATCTCCCATTTCTAAAAATAACCAATACAACTTCCCAACTTCTCTATTATCTAAGACCATTATTCTAAAGGCATCTGAAATTAGAAATGGGGCAAAAATAACTAATAGAGATCCAATGAAGAAGGTTAAGAATTTTTGCAGTTCTTTATTAATTCCATTATGCGACCATAAGTATAAAATAATAAATGGTGCACCAATAATCATGCTGTGTTTTGCACCAATAGAGAATGCCAAAATAGTGCCTGCAAGCAAATAGTTTCTTCGCTTTATAAGTGACAAGGAATAAATAAATAAAGCTATTGGAATAAGATCACTTTGACCATGCCAATAAGTTATAAAAATAACTAGAGGTGATAGCCAATAATAAATTAAAATTTTTCTCCAGTGACTTTCAAAAACTTGGAGTAGTAGTATTAAAAGCAGAATATCTACTAAAAATAAACTAACTCTAAAACCAAAATTTGTAAAATATTCTACTGCAAAAAAATTATCTATACCCCAACCAATGGCCGTTGATGGTAAATGAGCAATAAACATAATTAAACCATATGGAAAAGCTAAAGGGTCTCCTCCAGATAAAAGATAGCTAGACCAAGGAAGAGAAATAGGTCCTTCAATCCAATTAACTATAAAAGGAACAAACCATTCAGACTGAGTAACAGGATATAAACCTACAATTAAAAAGAATTTTATGACAATTCCAAGATGAAAAATCTTTTCCCTGAATAAATCAGCCCATACTAGTCCCAGAGGTCTACATACTTGGTGCATACTGCATCTCCTTTAATACCTTGCTTTTCAATTTCATTTTTAAATCTTAGCACATCCTCATAATTAGTTCTACCTTGCAACTCGGGTGAAACTATACAAAGTTTAAAACCATATTTTTTCAATTTATTAAATTCTTTTAGATTAATAGGGAATTTTGAAAAACAATCAACCCATACCCAATCAACTTTTCCAGATAATGATAAAACCGTGTCAATACTCTCATACTCTGAAACTCTTAGAGCGCATCTACTTTCACCATTCATTGCAGTTTTTCGTAAAAAAGGAAAAGATTGATCAAGAAAGAAGAAATCAACTATTTTATTATCGTCCATTTTTTTTAAAACTCTTTCTTCAAGTCCTTCTTCTTTAACATTTAAAATTAAGGTTCCATGATTAAAAAACTTAAGCCATTCATCAAATAATTCCCCATCTTGAAAAGGATCATGATGAAGAATTAAATCGTTATTATTGGACCTTATATCAATCTCAACTCCAAAACTCATTGGAGATTTTATAAGAAGATCAATTGAATTAATTCTATGGAGAATTTTTTGCATCTTACTTCATCCTTCTTTTTAGAGAAACACTATATGAAAGTGTACGAGCAATAAATTGATACTTAGATAATAAGCCAAAATTCCATTTAGAATTACCATAAATTCTTTTACTAAAAATAACAGGGAAACGCTTAATGCTTAATTTAGACCTTTTAGCCATGAAATAAGAATATAAGTCGAGTGAAAAATCATTTGGAGGTAACTCCCAAGTGCTATAAAAATTTCGATGAAACATCGTTGGCTGAGCATTAATATCCCAAAGGAATTTCCTCAGAAAAACTGTTTCAAAGATTGACATTCCTACAGTAAAAAAAACATCTAAGATTGGTCTTCCTTTTCTTTGCCCTTTAACAAAAAGAAGCTCTGGATTGTTCGAATTTTGAAAAATAGATAGGCCTTTTAGTACATCGAGTAAATCAGTTTGTAAATCTGCATGGGTCCAGCTGAGAATTTCTCCATTTGCTGCTTTAAGACCAGCTAAGATTCCATGACCATAACCTTCATTATTTTTAATACTAATATGAGTAAAGTAGTTAAGATTTTTAGTTAGTTTATTCAAAATAAGAGCTGTGTCATCCTTAGATCCATTATCAACTATTACAATCTCAATACTACTTTCAATATTGAATAAATCTTTACAACGATTTATAAGTAATGGGAGATTGGCTGACTCATTATAACAAGGAATAATTAATGATATTTTTATCATTTTTTTTGTGCTCATTTAGAAGAAAAAATAAAATACTTCATACCAATGAAATTAAGTGTGGCAGAAATTATTGTTGCTATCAAAAATGCTAATAAAAGCACATAATTAAAAAAACTTAAAAAACTTAAAAGTATTTCATTAACCATAACGTTTACTATGAGAGTTGTAACATACAATAAACTAAAAAAAATAAATCTTAAAAAACCACTCTTAGAAGTTTGAAAAGTATAACTTTTATTTGCAAAGTAAGAAAAAAGTGCGCCAATTGAGAAACTAACTCCTTTAGATAGAGCAATATCGAAACTAAAATAAATTAATATTAAATAAAATATTAAATCAATTAGTACTGAAGTTACTCCTACAATTAAAAATCTTGTTACATCATATTCAAAAATCTTAATAAGTAATTGTCTTATTTCCAAAATAGAGACCTTAAATTACTTAGTATTTTCATCATTAACTATCTTGTACGGATGGCTATTCCATCCATCAAAACAACTCTGCCAGTATTTAAATGTTCTTAAGTCATTTGGCGTTCCCCAGCAAATATATTGATCAATTTCAAATACAAAACAACGCAATCCAAGAGAAATTGCATCATTAATTACAGAATCCACATAATATTCTCCATTCACTTTTCCCTTCCTACTTTTCATTTTTTTAACGCAGTACAAAAAGTCACTTAATTTTTTAAAGGTAAATGTACCAACAATAATTGGATCTATAGATGGATTCGATAGAGGAGTTTTTACCGAAACAGAGTTTATAAGCCCATTTTTTTCAGAGTCAATCCACCCATACATATTTGGTGTACGAATTGCCCCAGGATATCCTCTAGCAGCCCAAACGATTACATCGGCTTTATTAGAATCGATTAGTAATTTTAAAAGCTTAGAATCGTAAATCATTCCATTATCACATGCCGCAATTGTGATTGGTTTATTTTGTTCAAGATCAGTTGCACCCTCAACACAAGTTGATGCCTGACCATCAGTCATATAGTCCAAGTTAGTGAATTTTGGGTTAGATGATGACTTTAATAGTTCTTTTTTGAGTTCATCTAATCCATCCATATCTTTTCTAAAAATAAACTTCTGAAGATCTGTTTTGGGTAGATCTAATAAAGCTTGAATTGCCATAGGCTTATTAGAAACATTAATTAAGGGCTTAGGAGTTTCATATCCTTCATTTTTAAAACGACTCCCTAAACCAACCATAGGAATCATTAATGCTCCCTCAAGAAAGGGAGGACTGCCCTCTTTAAGAATTGCTTTAAATATTGAAGACCAATAGATATATTCTTCTAAATCAGCTGGAGTACCCCATTGCATAAAATGATTTAATTCATAAACATGAATTTTTAAACCATCGTTAATCATTGGTTTATATGCCATACTTGCATAATATTCGCCACCAACCGTTAAATCTTCTTCAACACATTTTTTAAAATAATAGTACATAATTTCAGCACTTTTGAAATAATATGTCCCACTTGATGCGAATTCCTCCCTAGGAGATTTAGTAAAAGGTTTCTTCTCTTGAATATCTTGAGCAACCATATCTTTTTCTGGAACATAAGCATAGTAATTGCTCCATAAAGTATGAGGATGAAACCCGCGATAACATGGAATTGCTCCATCACAATCAAGCCTTTCAACAACTTTACAAAATTCATTGAAATCCCAATCACATGTAAAATCAGCGTAATTAACAATAATTGGTTTTGAAAGATCAAGAAAATCTATTGCTTTTAATACAGCATTAACAGGGCCAAGTTTATGTGGCTCAATAGAAACAATTCTCCCATTTGGGGAGATATTTTTGAGAATTTCTCGCATTCTGTAAGCTTCATTGTTAAGATGATCTTTATTACAAATAAATGTAATATCACTATTATCTGGAAACATTTCTACAACATATTGAATAATAGACTTGCCATCAACCTCGATTAATGGTTTTGGAACATCGTAACCAGCCCTTCGAAACCTCTCTCCAAAACCAGACATTGGGATTACTATTTGCATCATCCTACCTTTGTATTAATTTACGATATTTTTCAGCATCCCACCCTAGTAATTCTGCCTCATCTTGATGGGTCAAGTACTGTAATTTATCTTTGGATTGAAGTTTAAGCAAAACATTAGTCAGGCAGTAAAGCATTTCTTCTGCATTTTCACTCAAATTTTTATTAACAATTACACCTAAATCCTTTATAACAATTACTTTTTCATTTATATTTAAAGCATTGGTAGCTATAATATTTTTAAAATCTTGATAAGAAAAAACTGGAATATTGCCAGGTCCAAGAAAAATAACATGGTCAGGATAAAGTGCATTTTGACCAATTATTTGTATAGATAAATCATCTTTTGCTAAAGCATGGCAAAATTCATATTTTGGTAATTTAAAATCTAAACTACCTATCAATTCTAGAATTTTTCTTCTATCAACATCTATTAGCTTTTTTCTGAGCGGTCTAAATAGTTTCTTTTCGACTTGCTTAAGTATCTCTATTACTGATTCTTTTGAATCACCTCCAATAACTAAGCCATGATTTGCTAAAATAATTATATCAAAGTCTAATATATTTAATGACTTCAGCTTTTTAGTAAGGGGGAGGCCAGGCCTTACATATGGAACCCAAAGCCATTTAAGCTTATCAAGCTTATCATTCAAAATTTGCTTACAGTTTTTTAAAACGGCATGCGAAATTACATTAGCAGAATGCACATGTGCAACAAACTTATGCGGCATTAATGCGTGTAAAGTTGTTTCAATAGATGGTCTGATATTGTGATATTGATCTTTAAATAATTGAGAAGAACTTAAGTCTTCTTCATCTAGAGAAATTTTATTAAGAACTAATTGCCTATCCAAGGGTACAAAGATATCATTCTTATTATCCGATAACCAATATCCAGAAGCCTTAACCCATAAAGTACCATTTTCTTTAACTGAGGTATTTCCTCCAGCCCCTTGAACTAAATCAAGGTTAGTACCTAAATAATAAGATAATTCTCCTAAGTCTTTTTTTAGAGATTTTACATTTGCATTATCAATCATAAGTAAAAAAATTAAATATTAGTAAATATCATAAGCAAAAATTTCATTATTATCTAAATATTTAGTATTTTTATATAATTTAAAACCACAATTTTCAACTACTAATCTTAGGTCTTTAATTATTTGATTCGAATTCACTGAATCAATAAATCTACTATCAATTAAATAAACTTTTTTATTTGTAATACTATTAAGTTCCTGACAAATATCTAGTCTAATAACATTATTAGAAACATTTAACCATTTATCATAAAATGATTGAAAAACATAATCATTTATATTTCTAGGGCATTTTGAAACTTTAATATAAGGTGACATATATGATAAATTATCAAAATTAAGGTCAGGATAGGATAGTTTAATCATATTTTTAAGCTCCTTATCATTACAATTTCCATACCTAATTGATGTCCATAGTTGAAATTGAATTACTGAATCAAAATAATTATCATGATGGATATAAATCTTTGCATCTGGAGCTATCATCTTCACATCCATGATTGCTTTATCAAATAATCTAGTACTATTTTTTTGAAATAAAAATGGTTTTGATGAAGTACTATTAATAGTAATAAAACCAATAAATAGCAATATAAAAGAAAAGAATACCGGCATATAATTATTGGATTTAGGAATTTTTTTAATTATTTCCTTCAATATAAAAAAAACTAAAAAAGCATAGAGTGGCACACTATTTCTTCTCATTATTCCAATACTCTCCCATTGTCCAAGACCAACTAAATAATCAATTTCAGGATGAATAAAATAAAAGTAGAACTTATAAAATACAAATATAAAAACTGGTATTACAACAATCCATCCTTCCTTAATTAATTTATTAAGAATATTTTTTTTATCAGATGATAGCAGTCCATTTTCTTTTAACCAAAAAAATAAGTATAGAGTTGCTGTAATAATTACCCCAATAAATAAAAATTGCCACAATAATAATTTAGAACTAATTGAACTAATCAATGTAATCCAATCATTTCCCATATTAGACATTATTGGAAATATTTGAAATATTTTTGGTATTGAAAATATAGTAAAGAAAATAATCCCACATGTAAAAATTTTAAGTAAAGATAGTATTCCTTTATATATTTTTGAGTAATAAGCATAAGAAAAAATATGAAAAAAAGATAGAACTATTAGTAAGAATATAAATGTTGGTTTAATATTCATTCCAGCAGCAATCATTAGCCCAAGTAGGAAAAATCTTTTTTCATCAGTTAAGTATTTAAACCATGAAGCACAAGTTAATAAAGAGACTCCAAATAGTAAAATCTCTGCGCTTATATATTTAAAAAGTACTGAGGTTGAAGGATAAATAAATATTAAGAACCATACTGTTGAATAGCAAAAAATTTTTGTTTTTATTTTGCTAGAAACCATCAAATTAACAGTCAATACTATTAATACTGCAAGAGCACTTAACGTAATAATCCTCATAAGGATAATGGTTAAATTAAAGGGAAAGTGAAAATAATTTCCAACTATTAGTGGAATGCTTATGAGATACTGAGTAATAGTTCCTGGATGATGAGAACTAAAAGGAATGCCATACTTATTAATATGAAAAGCAGCAGAAATATAATCAGGTTCTGAATCATATGTAACAAATGCAAAATCATACCCAGCAAAAAAAATTATGGGCATTAGGTATAAAATTACTATTAAAGATTGATTAATAAATTTTTTATAATTTATCATAGTAATAAATCTAAATTTCCCTTGGGATTTTAGGTTTTTGAATGAACCAATCTACAAAACCAGGTAAAGAAACAACCAACATCAACAATCCATAAAGAATTGATAGAGCAAGCGCAGCATCTGATGAAACATTTAAGTACCCAAGACCTGTAATAAATAAACCCTCTCTGATACCCCAGCCAGCTATTGAAATAGGAAGTGCTATTAATAAATTTGTAATAGGAACTATTAAAAGCATCCCTATGAATGGAATATCTAATCCCATACCATATGCAAGAAGCCATGCAGCAAAGACAAAAGTCAAATGAATAATAATTGACAAAATAACGGCTATTAGGCCATAGTATGAAAATAAAACCTCTCTGCCTTTAGTTGAAAATTTTACTAAACCATTAATAATCTTTAATTGTGAAAACTTATTTGGAATGAGATCAATTATCAAGGATAGAATAATTGCCAAAAGTGCAAAAAATATAATTGATAAAATAGTCCATTTAGTAAGTACTGTAATAGTTGATTCAAAAATTAATGGAATTGTTAAAATAACTAAAAGAACTAAACCAAGTAATCCCATTACCCGATCAAGTAAGACCCCAATAGTGGCATCACTAAGACTATAATTTTCATTTTTACATAAATAGTAACCTCTTACAGCATCACCGCCTATACTTGAAGGAAGGGCTTGATTAAAAAATACCCCAATCCAAAGATATCTTAATGCTTTATAGAAAGTTATATTTGAGCCAAGTTGCTTTAGTACAATTTTCCATCGAAAATTTGCAATTAGCACTTCAACTATCATTACTAGTAATGCAATAATAAAAAAAGAGGGGGCAATTGTCTTTAACATCATGATAGTAGAATTAATATCAACTTTATCAAATATCAACACAAATAAAAGAGTTGTTACTAAAATCTTTAAAATATTAAAACTAATTTTTTTTATTCGATTTTTTTCCATTTCAATTTATTTTTTTATAATTTTTTTCATTGAAATAATATTGAATAATGCATACTTTTTTAAGAAAGTTTTTTCTAAAATTTTATTAATTTTGTCAAATATCTTGAAGGGTATGAACACCACATTATCAATTTTTATAATCTCAAGAGAAGTATTATCAATATATTTAAATAAAACTTCTAATTTTGTAAAAGTTGGATTTCCATCATCAATAAACATCCTTCCAATATTAAGTTTTCTAAGGAGACTTCTTAATCTTACTAAAAAATTAAGCCTACTATTATAAAAAGAAACAACAAAAGTACCATCTAGTTTTAAAACTCTTTCTACCTCAATAATAAAATTCATCGGATTTTCTAAATAATAAATCATTTCCAATGAAACCACTGAATCAAAACTATTATTAGAGAAAGGAAGATATTCGGCATCTGAGCAGACTATTTTAGATATTTTGTTTTGTCTTGCTTCAATACACATATTGTATGAAATATCTAATACAATGGGATCAACATTACTATTTAAATATGATAAAAATAGGCCTGAAGCTCCTCCAACGTCTAACAACCTTCCCTTTGAAAATAATGCTGCTTTTTGATACCTTCTATCAATTGTATATTGATTACTAACATCACTATAAAGAGAAGCAACTTTATTAAAAGTCTCACCAACGCTGATATTATTATTTATCAATTTTAAAAACCTTATTAATAATATTATTTCTGAACATTAAACTTTTATCATACTTAAGAACTTCTGATTTAAATTTTTCAATTTGAGTGTATTGCGCATCAATAGAACTCCAACTTAATCTTGAATCTTTTATTAAATTTACTCTACAACCAAAAGTAATGTTAATTTTATCAATTTCCTCAAGTGCATTCATTCCATTAGAATTATTATAAAAATGTAATGCTAAACAATACCCTGAACCATCAAATCTTAAAAACTTCTCCTCCCCATTAAAAACTTTTAAATGGCATAAAGCAATAATTGGCTTATAATTTTTAACTATTGTCATGAGATTCTCAAGGTAATTTTTCGCATTCTCTTTAGGAATCAAAACTTGATGCTCAATTACTCCTTTTTTTCCAAACATACTAAAATAAAAAAGATTGGATCTAGAGGGAAAGATAAAATTGTGCATTAGTACTTTTTGATATGACTTAAAAATATTTTTAAGATAATATAATTTATTTACAATAATCATTAATTTTGTTCCAAAAATATTAATTAAAAATGGCAAATGATTATTATTTATTTTTTTATCAATTAAGTAGTTTTGAACTTTATTACCTGATGCGTATCTTCCCAAAGAAATAAATCCAATCTGTTGATTGCTGTTGGCTGAAGTCATATCACACCAGCTATGAAGATAATCATAATTATTGCTATTTTTTTCCATCAATTCAAATCCTTCTAATAATGTTTTGAAAGGAATATTTTCTACATTCAATATATTAGTATTAATATTAATTAGATTAAGTTTTACCTCGTGAATAACTCCTGTAGAACCATAACCTCCTATTGTTAAATTAAATAGGTTTGTATTTTTTGTTAAACTACATTCTATAAATCCTTTTTTAGGGTGATATAAAACCATGCTTTTAATATTATTGTTAAAACAACCCTCTCGAGTATGATTTTGACCATGCACATTAGCTGCAATGCATCCACCTATCGATGCAAATGGATAAGAAGGAACAGAAACTATAAATAAATGCAACGGAATGATTAACTCATAAAGACTAGATAATTTCATTGATGGGCGTACTATAATTTCTTTTTTTGAAGGATTAAAAGAAATTACATCACTATTAGAATTAGTTTCTATTACCTTTGTTTTTTTTGAAAAATATGACCCTACAATTGATGTTCCAGAGCCCATAATAGAATAATTAGAGCCAGAAATTTTACTAGCAGTTTTTTCTGAAAAATCATATGAAATGAACTCACAAGATTCTGATGAATAAAGATCAATACTTCTATATTTCTTATGCATTTTCTAAAAGAAGTTTAAAGACTATTCATAATATTAGTCATTCTGAGTATATCATTTTTAGACAGAAATGAACTATTTGGAATTCTTATTAAAGTATGGTTATATTCTTTAGCAACAGAAAAATTACCTTTAATACCTCTTGAGAAATCATAATCAGAACAATCCCAAACATCTTCCTTCATTAAATGAAAACCATTTTTAAACATTTGATTATAAAATTCATCCATATTATCTTTAACTGAAACAACATAATATTGGCAGTTCCAATATACATCATCATTACCATCAATAAATAACTTAAATTTATCATTATCAAGCAACTCATCATTTAAAAGTTTTGAATAACTTTTTCTAATTTTGGTCATTTCTGACGATCGAATAAATTGCGATTTACCAACAGAAAGTTGATAATTTGAGAGCTTAGGTCTTTCCCATTCATCATACTTATTAGAGAGAAGTCCCATTCCAGAATAGAGTATTTTTCTTAGTGTTGTGGGATTTCTTTTTTTTATAAACCCAAATATACTATGAGATAAAAGGCTATAAAGAGTAGGATAAGAATTTAGAATACTTATAAAAATTTTTATAAAATTTTTTATTTTAAAAGCAATGCTCTCATTAAATTGACCTTTCATCAGATCTCTATTTATATTAGTAAATAGAGATTCATCCTCTGTTAATAAAATACCACCTCCAAGCGTAGTAGGCACTTTCATCAAACTACAGCTAAAAATTCCAGCATAGCCAAAGGTTCCCGTTTCTTTCCCCTTATAGAAAGAGTCATATGACTGAGCGCAATCTTCTATAACAGGAATATTGTATTTATTTGCAATCTCCATAACTTTATCCATATTACAAGGATAACCAAACAGATGAGTGATCACAATGCCTTTTGTATTTTTTGAAATTGACTCTTCTAGTTTATCAACATTAATATTTAGATGCTCTTTTTCAACATCAACAAATTTGGGATTTAAATTAAGTTGAAGAGCAATCTTTACATATAGAGGAAAACCCATAACTGGAAAAATAACTTCATCTTCAGCTTCAAAAGTGTTTTTTAAAACAAAGTAAAATGCCATTCTGGCAGATGGAAATAAAATAATTTTTTTTTCTGGGAAACGCTTTTTTATTAAGTTAGTTAAAAAAAATTCATTTTTATTGCGCGAATTGAGACCAAAAACCCCACCTATGAATGAAGTCCAATCTTTAGTTTTAAAATCTATAGAGAAAAAAGGTAATGCCATAATCCTTATATATTAAATTAACTTAGGAGAGTCTTAAAACTTCATAATTTTCATCTTCTTGTATGCAAACCATACCATTTTAAATAGAAGAATGCCATGTCTAAATCTATCAATTTGAGTTTCTCCATATTCTCTAGCTCTATATCTTATAGGAACTTCAACACATTTAAGATTATTTTTCATAGCACCAAAAATAATATCAAAATCTCCAAATGGATCAAAATCTCCAAAATAATCTTTATTTTTGGCAATTTCATCATAACTTTCTTTAGTTAAGACTTTTGTACCACACAGAGTATCAGTAATACGCTGATTTAATAGCCAAGTGAACAATAAAGCAAAAACCCTATTACCAACGTAATTGAGGTACCTCATAGCTTCTTGCTCCATTGGATACACAAGCCGAGTTCCATTAATAAACTCACCCTTTCCACTAGCTATCGCATTATAAAATTTTGTTAAGTCTTCTGGAGGCACTGTAAGGTCTGCATCAAGTATCATTAAGACTTCACCTCTTGAATTAGAAAAACCTTTTCTAACAGCATCACCTTTACCAGAACCATCTTGTTTAAAAATTTTAATATCTTTATTAGGATATAAGTCAATAACTCTTTTAATCTCTTCTAAGGTACCATCTGTACTTCCACCCTCAACAAATATAATCTCAATATCTTCACAAAAATTAGGGATTCTTTTAATAGCATTTTCAACATTACCAAATTCATTTCGGCATGGAATTAGTACAGTTGCAGAAGGCGTTTTTAATGTTTTTTGAAGCAAAGGTCTAGCAACAATATAGTTTCTTAATGCTAAACGAGATACTAGGGGTAATGTTCCAAAATAGCGATTAATGAATGAGCCAATTCCAAAAAGCTTCTTAGGTATTAGCTGGCGCCATTCTTTTTTAACCATCTCAAAATCAGCCAGATGAAGAAAACCAATTGCATCACTTGAAGTAAGCCAATTCAATCCAGGTGAGGGCATTGCCAAGCCAAACTTTTCACCAAATCTCAAAATTGGCTCCCAATGCCATGAGTAGTATGAAACTATTAAACGAGTTTTTGAAGTACATAGCGAATGCAAATTGGAAAATGCAACTTCACAATCATCTAAATATCCAATAGTATCAGACAAGATGATATAGTCAAAAGGCCCTTTAAGAGATGCTATTAAGTCGGGATCCTCAAGATCACCATAAATAAATTCTAGATCTGGATGTTTATTTTTAGCAACATCAATCATTTCTTTACTAAAATCCACTCCAACTCCATATGCTGGCTCTAATGCACTTAGTAATTCACCAGTTCCACATCCCAAATCTAAGATGCGCTTTTCTTTATTAATTAAAAAACGCATATAAGAGAAATCATCGCTATAAAAATACTTATTCTTATTTATCCACTTATCCCTAGACTTGGCATACTTATCTGAATTTTGCTGAATATCTTGTTTTCGTTTTGTCAATTGCATAATTATTATAAAATTTATTGTTTATTGTTTATTGTTTAAAGAATGACTTTAATTTTAAAAAAATCATTAGCTCTCTTTATCATCAATATATATAAATCATGGGACAATAATTGATATAAACAAAAGGATTATACTTACATAAGGCTCTTAGTTAAATGGTATATCTATTCACTAATTTCAGCTTTTAATTGATCATTAAAAACTTCTAAGACATTATCAAGACAATATTTTTGAGGCAGTAAACAAGTTTTATTATCTTTATTATTTTTATACTTGATTTTTTTCATTTCCTCACAAAATTCATATTCTGATGATGTCACAATAACAGCTCCTTGTTTTAAAGATTTATTTAACTCTTTAATACCTCCAGATTCAGATGTAGCAATCACGGGTGTTCCACATACTAATGACTCAAGTGCGGCATTTGGCATTCCTTCCCATCGTGATGGCAATAAAAATGCATCAGATGCTGCAATTAAGCTCCAAGGATTATCCATATATCCTAAAAAAATAACTTGCCTAGATAAATTAAGTTTTTTTACTAAATCTTTTAATTCTTGCTCCATAGGACCATTCCCAATAATCCTTAAGATAAATTCTTTACTCTCCATATTAGAAAGCCAAAGAAGCAATCGATCAAAACCTTTCTGATATGTCAAACGTCCCATAGATATAAAATTCACTTTATTATTATCATAATTAGTAAAATCTTCTATATTTAATTGAATCATCTTATCATTTACTGGATTTGGGAGTATTTGCATGTTAGAAATTGATAATTTAAAATCTTTATGAAATTCATCAGTCATTCTCTGCGAAGTACAAAACAATTTATCTGCATATGGATATAATAATTTATAACCATTTGAAATTAAAAATGTATAAGAATTATTTGGGAGACTAATTGAAGGAAGGTTAGCTTCACGAATCCAGATTTTTACACTCCTAGGAATAAACAAACGACATAATAATAAACCAATATTTATATATCCAAATGTTGAAAAAACAATTTGAGGGTTTATTAATTTAATTTTTTTTATTAATGGAAATATTGATTTACTTAAAGACTTAGAAGAAAGATTATGAATAATTATATTTTCTGGAATATATGATGTCAATTCACCAATCTTATTAAAAACTATAATTTCGACATTAGCGCCCATACTTTTTAGGCCAATAACTAAATTGATGACAACTCGCTGAGCACCACCACCCTTCAAATCAGGTAAGATAAAAACAATCATAGTAATAGCATCTTATTGCTTTAATAAAAATTCAAAAGTTGAATTTCTTGTCTAATAGATCAATTTCATAAATGACTCTTTCATGCCATGTTGGTATAAATTTTTTAGAAGAATCTCTTATTTTATTTCTGAGGGTATTTCTTAGTATTTTATTCTCTTGGAGTTGAATAATTTTTTCAACTATGGATTCCGAATCAAAAATTGAGGACACTCCCATATAAGAATCATGAGGAAGATATTTTTTAATAGTTTTATCTTCACCTATATAGGGCAGATTTTCAGGAATGATCATACAACTTCCAACCAACATAGCCTCTAAATTGGCATTACTAAAATTTCCTAATTTATTTAAAGAAATATAAATATCACAAATTCCTTGAAGAAATAAAATATCTGAATGAGGTAGCCTTTCAATAAATGTAAAATCTAAAGTTAGTTTTTCTTTCTTTATTCGATCGATTAGCGTCTTTCTTTTTGAGCCAAAACCTACAATTACGCCATGAAAGCTATTGGGTTTAGTTCTCATAGCCTTAATAACTGAATCTATAAACTCTTCGCACCCCTTATGGTCTTCAAGTTTTCCAACAAAAAGAATTGTTGTTTTATTTTGGCTTATTTTTTTCATTTTAAAACTTATGTCACTAGTACGCTGCTTATCAGTATTTAAATATACTCCATTAATTAAAATTTCTACTGGAACAGAAGGTGAAATAGCATTGTCAAGCCAACTCTCAACACCTGTTCCATCTTGTGTGCATACAACTAAATCAAATTTGGATGAATAAGCATATTTATAAAAGAAACTTGAAAAATTTTTTAGTTTCAAGGATTCTCGCATTGATGGATAAACACCCATAACTCTATAAATAACTTTTGCTTTAGTGAACCTAGCAAACAACGATGCAGGCAAAGTATTAGCATGATCAATATAGATAATATCAGGTTTATTTTTAAAATAAAAATAAAATAATTTTAAAATATGACGGACTTCTCTAAGAAACTTTTTGAAAACCAAAGGCATAATATTTGGAAAATAGTTTTCTCCAGCTAAAACCCAAACATACTTATTTAATCCTTTTATGAATACAACCTTATCTTTAGTATGAGTCCAGTGACTAAACCCACTTTTCTGACATAAAATTGGCTGAACAATCCAGTTATCATCTCCACAAATTTCTTCAATAAATTTATAGATAGTTGGAACTCCAGTAGGTTGCCAATTTTGATTTAAAACACTTGTTTCAAGTCCAGTAAATAATCTGGAAACATACATTAATTTCTTCATTTTTTTAATTATTTACAACAATCTTTCCAGGTTTTACGAATTAATTTATTATTATGAAATATAGAGCCAAGATAATTTCTATTAATTTTATTACCATCATAATCCTGAACTAGAATAGTTGTATCTCCTGTTTTAACCACAAATGAAAAATCATAGAATGACTCAACAATTTCCCCAGGCATAGCTTCACTATATAATATTTTAGAATCAAAAGGAATAGCTTTCCAAATCTTTATTTTTTCATCTCCAATAAATGAATATGCCCCTGGAAATGGCCTTGTTACACCTCTAATAAGATTAAAAATATCAAGTGATGTATCCTCCCAAAAAATAATTCCATCTTCTTCAGTTCTTTTAGGATAATAGCAGATACCGTCTTCTGCTTGGCTAATTTTTGAAACATTACCATCCATCATACTTGGAATACACTCTGCACAGATTTTAATCATAGATATAGTGTTCTTTAAATGTAAAGTATGGCAATCATCATGCTCAGTAATGTCGAACATTTGAACTCCAACTATAGGTCCATCATCAACTCCAGGTAAATATTGAAAAAGATGTGTATAAAATATTTTTTTATTTTGTATAAGTGACCAATTTATTGGACTTCTTCCCCTTCCATATGGAAGAGGCTTACTTGATCCATGCATTCCGTATGCTCCAATAGATAATGTATCTAAAAACCAATTTGGAATCAGTCTCTGCCAACCAATTACTAAAAGTAAATCTATATTTAAGGATTCTAATAATTTTTTGCACTCAGCACTTTTCAAGTTATATGAAGGAACAATGATTAAAGGAATATTCTCTTTTTGTAAAAATTTACTTAAATCATAATAACCTGCAACTTTCTGCTCTACGCCCTTTTTATTATCAATTGTTATGCAATAGTCTAAATTAATACCATGCCTTTTTAACCCTAATATAAAATCTTTAGTAGTATGCTTACAACCAATAACTGAAATTTTTTTTGAGGTTAACATTTTATTTTTTTAGATATCCAACTCTAAATACTTCACAATTTTTTGCAAGATTATTATCAGTAGCTATTTTTTTTTCATCTACAAAATTTAAAAGGCTATGATATGGTGAGGTTGGTCTTTCATTCCACCAAATTGGATGCGTTAGAATTTGCATTGGCTTTTTATTTTTAAACGCCTCCTGTTTAAAAGGATGGCCATATTTCCACTCTCCACGTGAATCAGATACGTAATGAACATCTTTCAATAATGATTTCATATAAGTATGAATAATAGGGAATGTGAGAGAGGCACTCCCTTCTAATACTAATTTTGAAGGACGATGAAAACTTACAGCATCAACATTTTTATTAAACCATTTTTTCAATATTTCTATCTCATTTGAACACTCGCTATTAATTTCTTCTACATTAATACTCTCACTATATGCATCACAATCAAAATGAAGCCCAAGATGATGCCCTAAACTTAGAATTTCTTTAACTAATCTTGTACCAGACTTTGAAAAAATATTATAAAAATCATTTCTTATCATAAAAAAATATGTTGAAGTAATGCCTAATTTATACTCTATCTTTGCAATATCAAGTGCTTTCTCAATAGACATGTCGATATCATGTCTCATTAATACAAAATGCTTATTTTTAGATAGATTTTGATCATAATTTATAAATGAAGAAAATTCATATCCATTTTTTAAAAATCCTTCAATTAAATTTTGATAATTACTTTTATAGATATCAGTAGATTTAATTTTTGGTAAGTCAGAGAATTTTCCATATTGATGCCAATTAGATTCACCATCAAATTTTTCTAAAAATAATTCAATATTTTTTAAAATTTTTAGTGAGCTATTCCCATCTCCAAAAACTGAATCTGGATAAAAATCTGGCTCTGTTAATGTATTTATATTATCCATAAATAAACTATTACTTGGATCAACTGTAACTCCCCAACCACTTTCAATGATTTCAGTCCACCATGAATTCTCCATAGGAATAATACAAACTTTTTTTGCAAAAAATGCTTCCCTAGCTACACCACCTGAATCTGTTATAACCTTATTACATTGTAATAAGGCCTTCATAAAATCATAATATCCCAATGGTTCGCCTAAAATAAGATTGCCAGTAGGTTTATAGTTATATTTATTCAAGATATTTCTTACTCGCGGATGTAATGGCAAAAAAACTGGAATATCCGAACTACCCAAAGTATCTAATAAGTTGATTAGTGTATTTATATTATTTGTGTTTTGTGGCCTATGAATAGTTGCAAGATTATATGAGTTACTTTGCAAATTTAAACAATCAAACGAAGTGGTATCCATTTGATGGAGTTTATCCCTACCAGTAACAAAAGCATCGTACATTAAATCACCAACAAATGCGATTCTACTGTCAGCCATACCCTCTCGTTTCAAATAAGAATAGGCTTTTTCTGTACTAGTTAAACATAGAGATGAGACATTATCTGTAATAATTCTACTTATTTCTTCAGGAACTTCTTTCCTTCGAAAAATTCTTTCTCCTGCCTCAACATGAACCACAGGAATATTTAGATATGCACCAACAATTGATGCTGAAACACTCGAATTAGTGTCACCATAGACAAGTATAACATCTGGTTTTTCTTTTAAAATAATTGGTTCCAACTTGTCAATCATTACAGATATTTGATGGCAAGAAGTATGTGAACCGACTTCTAAATTATATTTGGGTGTTGGAATTTCTAATTCACTAAAAAAAATATCACTTAAAATACTGTCATAATGCTGGCCAGTATGAATAATAACCTCTTTAAACCTTTGTTTAAATTCAGATTCTTTTAGAAAATTTGAAAAAATTGCAGCCTTTACAAATTGTGGTCTAGCTCCAATTACTGTTAGAATTTTTCTCATCACAATAAAACCCCTAAATATAGAAAAGAAAAAATTACTATAACTAAATTATTTTGCTTAACATTCATAAATTGTCTTAAATAGTGGAAATATTTTATTATTTAAAATTTTTACTAATGATCAACTTAAGCCAAAACTTAAACAATTATAACTATATTTATTTATTATTATTATTGATGAAGCATTTTATTTCCAGATAAAACGCTAATCTTTACTTAAATAATGGTTCTTCCAATTATCAAAATTTATAAGTGAAATCTTCTTCTGTTTTTCTGTCATTAAGCTATTCTTAAAAGGCCTCACAATTTTTTTTGTTTTTAAAATTTCATTATTTATAATTTTTTGACAAATTTGATTATGAAGTTTTAATTGAGCAAAATATAAATTATTTTTAATAGTCTCAAGGGTATCACCTAATTTTACTTTAATACAGCACTCATTAATTAGCTCACCAGCATCAACTCTATTATCAATAAAATGAGAACTTGCAAGAGGCTCTGCATTATTTTTAATCATCCAATATATTGAATCCAACCCACTTGTTTCTGGAAGAGGCCCAGGATGATAGTTAATAATACCAAAATAAAATAAATCAATAATATTTTGCTTAATGATCCGTGCTCCAGATATGATTGCAATATTTGATAAATTTTTTAAAGTAAGTCTTTTGATTAAATTTACATTTTCATGAGCGCAGACTTGATAATTATAGTTGAAATTTGCACATATTTTTCTTGGATGAATTGCCTCATCTTGTTTTTCTGATTTAAATGTTTTTTTTTCCGATTTATGATTTAATTTAATCAATGGTGCAGCAATTACTAATACGTTCCTTACGCCATAAAGGTTTAAGCTTATTAGAATATCATTCGTTTTTTGATGGCAAAAGTCATAAGCAAATACTGTGACACTATATTTCATGTTTTAATGGAAGTGAAATTGTCTTCTCAGTATTTGCAGAGCGATATGCAGCAATTAGAACTTCAAGGGATTTCAAACCTTCTACTCCATTAGTTTCTGGGAGCGACTTACCTTGAAAAACTTCTACTAAATTTTCATAATAAAGTGGATGACCAAACCCATAGACTGATGAAGTGCTATAACTAGCATCATTAATCTTATCATCATAATCTTTTTTATTATCAAACTCCCAATGCTGAATTTCATTAACTGCAACGCCACCAACTTTAACAGTACCATTTTCACCAAGGATAGTTATACTTCCCTCTAAATTCTTATTATAGGTTAACATCGTAACACTCATAGAGCCTAACATACCTGCGCGCCACTTAATATTCATTACACCAGTATCTTCAACTTCAATATCTCTAGTAGTACTAGTCATAGCTTGAATTTTTTCAATCGGTCCAATTAGCCAATCTAATAAATCAACGTAATGACTGGCTTGATTCATAAAAGCACCACCATCAAACTCCCAGGTTCCTCTCCAATCAGCTTGATCATAATATTCTTGGGGACGATTCCAAAAAACATTTATATGGACCATATTAATCCTACCAAAGCGGCCTTCATCAATAGCTTTTTTTAAAAGCTTTAAAGTATGATTAAATCTATTTTGCTTTACCACAAAAAGTCTAACACCAGCATCTTCACAAGCCTTGACCATTCTAATGCCATCTTCCCAGCGGGTTGCCATTGGCTTCTCACTTACTACATTAACACCATAATTTGCACATAAAACTGCCTGACTAGCATGAATTCCACTTGGCGTACAAATGGCAACAAGGTCAAGCTCTTCAATTTCAAGCATATCTTTTAAGTCAGAGTAGCCATTGACTTTATATTTTTGTTTATGCTCGGAAAGTTTTTGAGAATCAGTCTCACAGATTGAAATTAACTCAATACTACTTTTATGCTGAAGAATTGAATCAAAATGATTTCTTGAAATTCTTCCACAACCTACTACTGCAATTCTAATCTTAATCATATTTTTTATACTCTATCTTTAATATAGAAATTTATATTATTATTTTTTTTTGTTTAAGATACTCTTTTGATATCCATGAGTAATTGTTTCTTTGACCATTGTTATCAAATAAAACCTTATGATAAGGAGTCATAACAGAATTTCTAGTCAAATCCATCCAATACTGAAAAACATTTCTTTCGAAACTATGCCAATAACTCTTACCAAGTGGAGCCAAAAATAACTTAGTCAAAAGTCTTAAAGGTATTACCCAGTTTGGTTGTATCGTCTTTTTATTAACTGGCATACCTTTCCAGACTCCACCCCAATTATTTTCAAATAAAACCTCAGAATAAAGTTTTTGGCCAACCTTATAATCATAAGGAACGCCCTCCCAAAAATTTAGGAAATTATCAGACCAAAGGGGGAGCCTCCAATCATATTGATTAAAATCATAGGCTTCTTGTTGATTCACTACGTACATGCTTTGGCGTCCCAGATATTCAAGTGCCTCAAAAAATAATGGAGAATCACCATTTTCTAAAAAGTCTATAATTTTTCTTGACTTTGACATTTTAACTAATTGCTCTTCAATTAGTGAGTGATTATTAGGGGTATTTAATTTTCCCCATAATGCAAAATGCTTTAATAAGAATTTTTGCCAATTATTATCTAAGGAAGAATTTATAGATTTTGGCTTGAAAAGGTGAGCTCCAGAAATGTAATCCCCTGAATTACCATTAATAATAATTGCATCATCAGATATCATTTTTTTTTCTTTAATATAACAAATTTCAGCAATATCCTGAACTGCAGGAATTGAACTATAACTGTCATAATCATCTACATAATTTTTATAAATAGTTGATTTGAAAAATGTTTTTTTGGCATCATCATTAATATTAATATGTTTAAACTCATAGCCTAATTTATTTGCTATTATGCTAGCCATCTTTGATTCAAAATTACCTTCTCTTCCATATGAAATGCATAATACATTTTTCACTCCAAAGTGTTTTAACCCACTAGCAACTAATCTTGAGTCATAGCCGGCGCTTAATGGGATAATGACTTGGTTGCCATTAATTGAATCTACAAGCTCTTCCATCGTCAAGTTTAAAACAGAATTAAAGTCTTTTTTTAACTGTAATTTAGTTCTGTGAATAACTTTCCAAGGTGAATAGGTATGATAAAAATGCCTCTTACAAGAATTTTTATCAAAGAATATGCACTCTCCTGAAGTTAATTGAAAAAGATCTTTATAAAGAGTTTTTCTGCCTATAGTATATCCAGACATTGCAATCTCTAAAGATGCTTGATGATTTATGTCTTCATTAGGGTCTTTATTTTTTATTAAAGAAGCCTTGTTTGAAAGAAAAAAATTATCTGAGTCTGAGCTATAAAATAAGGGAATAGTATTGACTTTATCAACAGCAGCAAATATTGAATTTGAAGAAATTAAAATTAATGCAAAATGCCCATTTAAATTTTTTGAGAATTTTGATAAAACGTTTGATTTAAATGCATTTTCTTTTAAGATATTAACTACTTCAAAATGAAGATTCTGCGCATTTGAATCTATTAAGTAACCTTTAAACCATAGGATAAGATTATTTTTTTCAATTTTAAGCCACCCATAACTCTCATTAATTAAAACTTTCTCAGAAATAAAATTTAACATACTAAATAAAGTCCATTACATGATTTGATAATTTACTCACATCACTTATAAAAAATATCTCTTACCATTGTCTCTATCTACCTAAAAATCAAAGTTAAGATGATTATCCTTGCTTCTTACTTGTAAAGGCTAAAATAGTCATTAAAGTCAATATTGGCTCTAATGGAACTCGAAATCTAGATTGGCCTAAATATAAATACATTGCTGTAAAAATTGCTAGAACTCCAATAATTGCTATTAAGTATGGAAATTTCTCTGAATTTCTTAATAATCGATAAAATCCAACTAACCCAAGTGCTCGGCTAATTAAGGCAAAACTTGTAAAGATTAAAAATATAATTAAGTAACCTATTTCCATTTTTTTGATGAGTTTTATAATTGAGTCAAATCCATGAAACTCGTTTTTCTGAAAATCAACTAATAAAGAACTTCCCTCTAGTCCAATATAGTTCCTAAAGTTACTTGCCCCTCCAGAAAAATATAAAACTCCCCATGAATGAAATAAAGCCCTTGCATGAGTTTTAAAAGACTCATGCAAAATTCCATTTAATACAGCATCAAATACATATTGGCTACATCTCTGATCCCTTGCTAGCTCGATTGAGTTATCACTATAGCAAAAGTCATCAACACCATTATCTTTAAAATATTTTAATTGCTCTCTATCTGAAATATTAAAGGCTTCTTGTTGAGTTAACCCTGTCCTACCTCTATGAATCAAAGTTGTATAGTTGTCTTTTATATAAGCCCCTGATTCTGAGGTTAAATAAAGCTCATTAGTATTGATATAATTACGCGCATACCATGGAGACATGACTAAAAATGCTACTATTACTGGAATTAAAAAATGGAAATTACTAAAAAAAATTTGTCGATAATTTTTTTTAATACTTTTATTTTGAAAAAATTGAAAAAACTTAATAGTAATAATTATTACAGGAATCATGTAAACCAGATATAGCCCAGCAGGCCTTGTTAAAGTTAACAAACCAGCAGAAATACCAATAAATATAAGATTAGTTATCCCCCCATACTTGATATATTTAAATAAAAACAATAAAGAAGTTACAACAAAGAGAGTAAACAAGGTTTCACTTTGTATTAAATGAGCAGTAGTAATACTATTGGGATTAAAGATAACTAACGCATGAATTAATATAGATCGTCTACTATTAAAAAATGGCAAAAAATGCCTAGAAAGCCAACCAATAAAGTACAACAAACAGCATTGAATAATAATTACTGTGATATAAAATTTTATAGTCTGTGCAAACAAGAGATAAGGTAAAGCCAGAAGAATTGAATATAAAGGGGTTCCAAATGTGAATGGTTGAGAAGCCGACATTTCAGGAGTCCATCCAGGTGGATTCATAGTAAAAGTACCATAATCTACAAGAGATCTAGCGGGCCTAAGATATTGCCCTGAGTCTGCACCTGCCCGAAGAGCCGCGTCATCACCATATGAAAATGCATACATTAATATATTGACTAAGATAAAAGCAACTAATAGTATGATTTCACTTCGATTATTAAATATATTAGTCATGAGTTATCTTTTTTATTTTTAGACTTAAGGCCATTTGCATACCAATCACTTGAATTTAATAATTCTTCATGCGTTGACTGTGCATAAATCTCACCATTTTCAAGCAGAACTATGCTGTCAAATGCATGCATAATCGAAAAATCATGGGTTATTACAATAATAATCTTTTGAGTATCAGCTTTTATCCTAAAAAGGGTATTAAGCAAATTCTCTCTACTCTCATAATCTAGAGAACTTGTAGGTTCATCTAAAATTAATATTGGCGCATCAGACAAAAGAGCTCTTGCCATATCCACTCGGTATCTTTGTCCACCAGAGAGATTATCTCCATTATTATTTAATATTGTTTGATATCCATTATCTAGATTCATAATGAAATCATGGGCTCCAGCTAACTTTGCAGCATTTTTAATAGCCACTAAGGACTTATCACTTATTCCATAGGAAATATGTTCAATAATTTCTCCATCAAATATTTGAGGCTGTTGTGGAACATATGAGATTAAACTAATAATTTGATTTTTATCATTATCATTATTAAAGCCATCAAATAAAACTTTGCCTGAATTTGGTTTTCTATAAGAAGATATAACATCAATTAAAGTTGACTTACCTGAGCCTGATGAGCCAATAATAGCATTTATTGATTCTTTATTAAATACCAATGAAATATTAGAAATTGCAGCACTCTCTGAATCCTTATATCTATAAGATACGTTTTCTAATTCAATACTATTAATTGCAGTGATAATTTTATTTTCAGAATCAAAATCTATAAAATTAATCTGACTTTCTTTTGTTGTCATATCAAATAAAATTCCATCGATAGCCTCAATAGGCCCTTTTGTTTTACTAATAGTTTGCCGTTGAACTAATATATTTCTAATTATTGGAATAAGTCTAACTAAAATTACCATAAATAGAATTATTGAGGCAGGTGGCAGCTCAAGATAAACAATAGAAACATATAAACCAATTAAAGCAGAAAAAACAATAGCAGGCTCAAAGGCAAGGCCCATTTTTTCTTTTAATAATTGTTGTTTTAGAGAAATTTTTCTCTTATTTTCTGAAATAACTGAATATTCTCTAATTTCTAAATTTCTTGTTCCAGATAAACGAACAAGTCTTGGAGACCTAAGTCTATCTAAAATGAATGAAACTAGGATAGAATTATATTCTGTATCCTTCCTTCCTGTTTTAGTTGTTCGGTAAATTAAAACTATTGGATATGGAAGCATTACAAGAATAATTAAAATTATGAAAAAAGTAAGCTCATAAGATAATAATAAAAGAATAGCAATAGAGCCCATCGCTGAAATTATTGAAACAACCAACTTTATTGGGGCAATAACACCAACTACTGCAGAAGTTAATTCAGAAGTTGAGATGTTAATAAAATCTCCAATCTTTACTTGATCATAGTATTCAGAATCTGCATCCAAATAATATTTAAAAAACTTATCTCTAATCGTCTTGGTCATACTCCCAATATAGTAAGCATTTGATATAGCAATAATAAATAGAGATATTTGACTAATCAAATAAAATATAAATGCTGTAATTAATAGGGACCTTAAATTTAAGCTTAGCCCTAAAAAATTCATTAATAGATTGATGTAATATAAAATAATATTTTGAGATTTACCTGAAATAGATGATGCCTCATCTTGAAACATAAACTCAAATATTGGAAGAAAAATACCAAGTCCAACCATTTGAGCTATCATTGAAAGAAAGGATAGCGCAATTAGAAGCAATATAATTCCATTAGCTACCCCATATTCAT
>MDTF01014094.1_pt1 | contig 37936 bp, 50 predicted proteins | sample 811191 | NCBI WGS metagenome assembly MDTF01 (sample SAMN05326649, study PRJNA326480) | marine metagenome | isolation source: seawater | place: Southern Ocean | collected 2011 | reverse complement strand
TCCAATTTGGAAAATCTTGCGGATAATATTTCTATTTTTGTTACATGTCTTCTTTTTCTAATTTTACATTGTTTCCAACATTCTTTTTGATCGTTTTTATATTTTTATCTGTCGACTGTGTCGATTCATTTACTAACTTAAAATATTCATCACATTTTTGAGGCGAATCCATATAATTGGGGTTCTCTTTTACCCAATTATTTATAGACGAACTCTGTTTCTTAGACACTAACTCGAAGGATGCGTGCAGTTTAACATCATCTTTTTTCCAGACGTTTTCATTTTTTACATAGAACTGCAGTCTCTTCTGATCTGTACAGTGTATTGGCCTTTCTGTAACATCCAGATTCTTTAAGTTTTTAATAAATACGTTTGATATTCCGTTTGCATAACCATTGTCTGAAGTATACTGCAAATCCTCAAGAGTGAACTTAATTTTTTCTACAAAATCTTCTAAATTCATAGCGTTCTTGCATTTATCGTTAAGAAACATGTTAATCGTGTAGTTATTGCCATTGATTGTTGTGTTATTATTTGTAATGTTTCCGACTTCTAAATTTGAGATTTTTTCTCTAAGTATTTTATTTTCATGCAAAATACCTTTTAACAATTGTTCTATATTGTTTGTAGGGACAATATCAATTGTTTCACCATAATTTGATGGATCTTGTAGTATTTTGCACGTTTTTTTATGCTTTACCAAACTACGTTTGTATTTATAAGATTTTCCACAGAGACAATCGAATTTTGATGAATCTACATCTGTGCTAAATGGTGCAATTTTGGTGCTAAATGGCGCAACGATATATAATTTATTGCAAGTTTTTAAATGTCTGCTTAGAGACGATTGATGCTGTAAAATTTTTGAACAATGTTTGCATTTATGAAGTTTATTATTTTTTGGATTTTTTATAAATATAGCATTTATAGCATGTATATGCTTGTAGGTATTTAAATGTTTAGTATAATTACTTTTTTTACTACAACCGAAGGAACAGGTGTCGCATATAAATTTCGGCGTTCCGATACCAGGCATTTTTTTCGCATTTTTTTGCATATGTATAATGCTATGTAAAAAAATGCCTAAATACATTTATTTCAGAATATATAATTTTTCACATGTAGGTTGTGAAAAATTGTATTGTAGTTTTTGAACCTACGCAATATAGGGGTTCCGAAATGTATGTAAAATAATTGCACAAAGAATGGTGGCGCAAACAGTTTTTGGACATTTACTAAATGTCCAATTTGGAAAATCTTGCGGATAATATTTCTATTTTTGTTACATGTCTTATTTTCTTATAATTTGGTTTTATCTTCTATTTTTTTTAATAGCAAATTATTATAAATAGTACCTGTTGGTTTATAACTTGAAATCTTTTTATAATCCTTATTTTTATTGGTAGAAATTTCAGCAGCAGGTCTGTTAAACATGAGACTATTCATATTTTCAGGCTCACCTTGTGATTTTTCCTTGTTTTTCTTCTGGATTATATTCCCCATTCCATCAATATTTAGTCCGTATTCCTTTTTTATATCCATGCGACGTGTCTTATCTATATAGTGAACCCATGATATAAATAATAAATTTGGGTGTGTGTATTTTACATTGAAACCATTATCCTTCAGTTTATCTATGATATATGCTATACACGCTGCTACATCATATGTTGGAGTACCTACTAAAAAACTGGGGACTAAAAAGAAGGTAAATTCTCCTGAATTGCGCTGTCTCGATGTGGTTTTAATTTTTATATGAACCCTATTCAAGATTTTTCTGAACACTTTTAGTTTATGTTGCTCAACTTCCCGTTTACGATCGTATAAATCGTCAATATTTATTTTGTCTGCAAAATCATTATCCATTATTTTAAAATAAGAAAATAAAAGTTTAAAAGATACGACATAAAATTTATAATGACTATAAAACATTTGGTTTTTTCTGGTGCTGCATATAATGGCGTTGATATGATAGGAATTATAACAAAGTTGGTTGATGAGAAATTTATTATTAGAAAAGATATAGAATCCCTATATGGCGTTAGTGCTGGTTCAATAGTCTTGGCCATTTGGCTTCTAGATATCGACAAGGAAACTCTTTACGATTATATTATTAAACGCCCATGGCATAAAATTTACAATATAAATATAGAAATGTTATTTAGTTTAATGACGGATAAGGGGATTCTTGATAAAAAACTATTTATAGAAATATTCTCTCCATTATTGAAATCAAAGGGTCTTAAATCGAATATAACTCTGGGGGAGTTTTATATATTTACAAACAAGGAATACAACTTATTTATAACAAAGGTTAACAATTTAGAACCAGTAAAAATCAATCATAATACACATCCAGATCTTAGTTTAATTGATGCTATATACATGTCTTCGTCGATACCATTGGTTTTTAAACCCGAGTTCTTTGAAGGTTCTTATATAATTGATGGCGGAATTGGAAAATTCTTCCCGTTAAAAGAATGCGTGAACGATGGGGCCAACAAAGAAGAAATTTTGGGTGTAAAAGTAACCAGACCAGGAGTTTATACATTGGAAAGGGATGTATCACTCGTCAAATATATAGGGAGCATTTTGAATAATATGATACGCATTGTTTCAAATAATGAAGAATTGGATATTACAAACATTATTATTTGCCCTATATCTACAACTGTCGAGGATGAATTGGAATTAATAATTACAACCCAAGAAAAGAGGGAGGAATTATTAAAAAATGGAGAGAAATGTGCAGAGAACTTTCTAAAGTGCCGTATGGAGAAACTCGGAAAGTGATTCTTCTGTAGGATTAGCATCATATTCTATTACCTTATCCCCATTAACTAAATATATTGTTGGGAAACCATCAATTTGCACTTTATGTGTGCCTTCAAAATCTAATAATTTATCATCATCTTTTTCACCATTAATTAGATTAAATGTGAGAGTTGTACCGTTTACACTCTTTCCATTAAATGTTCTCATAACCTTTTCGAAAATGGGTTTTGACTTTTTTGAATGAGGACACCATTCTGTATAGAAAAAATACACACTCGCCGTTTTTTCCTCATTTTTCTCAACGAATTCACGGTTTGGTACAAAACTTGGATCCAATTTAGGGGATATATAACTTGTATATACGTATAATGCAATTCCCATAAAAAGAGCACTTATCGTAATAACAATTAAAAATTTTGGTTTGGAAAATAATTGAAGGGTTCCAGATTTAAGACTTTCAAACATGTATATTATAAATTAACAGAAGAAGACGATATATTTAACGAATTCACCTAAAGGTATAATGCGTCAAAGATGTAAGATGTTTATCAGAAATCATTCAGGAAAAATTGTAATATTTAATTGGCAAGACTACGCCACGGAGAAAGATCTATACAGTGCAATGTGGAAAATTTGTTATAATGTAGAATTTAAAGATGACGGCGTACATAATATTAATCTCATCAAATTTATAACAACTTTTAAGAAAGGTTAAACGATAATAACTTTTAATGGATAAAATTTTTTCTAAAAGTAATATAACAGAATGACTAAAACAAGACGGAGAAAAAGAGTGAAGAAATCGAAAACATATAAAAAAAAGGATTTTCATAGTGGTGATGGTATGTTGACATCTGTTTGGGGACCTCCATTGTGGCATTTTTTGCATGTTATGTCGTTTAATTACCCAGTTAATCCTACCAAAGATGATAAAAAATACTATATGAATTTTATTTGCAATCTTAGAAATATACTTCCTTGTAAATTTTGTAGAGATAATCTTAGAAATAATCTAAAAATGCTACCACTGACCAATAAAAATTTGAAAAATAGAGATAAGTTTTCGAGGTGGATGTTTAAATTTCATGAATTAATAAATACAATGTTGGGGAAAAAATCTGGTCTCAAATATTGTGATATTCGAGAAAGATATGAGCATTTCCGTTCAAGGTGTACACAAGATCCTAAAATGGTTTCAACTAAAGTTCTTAAAGAACATTTGAAAGAAACCAAAAAGGAGAAGGGTTGTACAGAACCACTTTATGGCGAAAAATCGCAATGTATTATTAAAATCGTACCGCAAAATGAAAAAAATAAATCATTCCAAATGGATGAGAAATGTATAAAGAAGCGCGTTTAGCATTTAAAAAATATATGATTTCATATTTATAAATTATGAAATCATTCACGTTTGATAATGTGATAAAAATGGCGGATATAAGTGGTTGTTACATTGTCGTGGCTCATAATAAGGTTTACGATATTAGTAAAATGTTAACAAGGCATCCTGGTGGAAAATTTGTAATAACTTCAAATAATGGTAAAGATGTTACAAAACATTTAGACTTCCATAGTTTACGAGCCAAGGAAATGTGGGCGAAATATCAGATTGGTATCTTGAAAAAGTCGTAAACCTATTTAAATGCAGCGAAAGTGTTTAGCATAGGCAAAGGCAATTCCCTTTGATTTCTGGAAGTATAATTTGGAACTTTTTTGCATGTAAACGCCGGTTCAGGACATCTAGCACAAGGAGGGCACGCTGGACACGGTGTTTCTCTAGGACATGAAGCGCCGTCCGGACATTTAGGACAAACTGGTGGAACTATTTCGGATTTAAGAATATAAAGGTGCTCATCGCCTTCTGGAATATCGTGTTTTTTAACACCCCTCATTCCTTCAAATTTGCTTTTACATCCTAAATTAAATAAAATAGTCAATCCTAATAAAACAATTAATATATGGGACAGTTTTAATTTCATTATATACTCATCCGAGAAAAAATATTAAAAATATATATGTTTTTACCATTTTATGATAAATGTTGAAAGTTGTTTTCTTTTTAGTATATATATGCCAGCGTTAACACACGGACGATCAAAAAATGGGTTTAATCAATACGCCAGAACGGTAAAATTTGCACAACCTAAGTGCAATAAGGACGCCAAAAAGGTGTCTATGCATGATAAAAATGGTCATCCTGTTTGCGAAAATTCGCAAACAGCTTTATGTTGTGGGGTTCCTATACAACCAAATAACAGAAGACCCGGACATTTATTTGCAAAATTCCGTACAACAACGGGACCAACTAATAGAAAATTTGCAAGCACGGTTATTACGGGAAGGTCATTCGCCGCAAAACGAGCAATTGCTCGAAGAGTTGCAACCCAAGTGAAAATAAAGGACCCACTTGATAAAACGAAGGAAATAATAAGGTGTTGCTCTTTATTACCAACGGTAACCTTTTCTGGACCACGCAACGCCTATAAAAATCCCAGTTGCATCCAAAGAACGGTGCCCGTTTCGGTGCCCGTTTCGTACCAATGTATAAATAGTAATAATCATTTACACAATGCAGTTACAAATTGGTTCATGGGTGGGGAAAAAAAGGCGGACGTCGTGAAACAGTATGGTGAAATGAGTAACTGGTGTTTTGATCAAAATGTTCGGGATATGTCTGGATTATTTGCAAACAATACGGAATTCAATGAGGATATCGGTAACTGGGATGTATCGAACGTAACAAATATGTCTTATATGTTTTATGGTGCGACAGCATTCAATGGGGATATCGGTAACTGGGATGTATCGAACGTAACAAATATGTCTTATATGTTTTCTGGTGCGACAGCATTCAATGGGGATATTAGTAATTGGGACGTGTCAAGCGTAACAAATATGAAAGGTATGTTTTTAGTTGCGACATCATTTAACAAAGATCTCAGTTGGGACGTGTCAAGCGTAAAAGATATGAATAGTATGTTCCAAGCAGCACAAAATTTCACTGGAGATATCAGTAGTTGGGACGTGTCAAGCGTAACAGAGATGAATAGTATGTTTTCTGCTGCAATAGCATTCAATGGGGATATTAGTAGTTGGACCGTATCGAGCGTAACAGGTATGCATCACATGTTTTGGGGTGCGACAGTATTCAATAAAGATATCAATAATTGGGACGTGTCAAATGTGACCAACATGCAAAGCATGTTCCAAGGGGCACAAAATTTCAACCAAGATTGGTCAGACCCATCGGATGGTGTTCACTTTCGGGCGACAGCAAATTCTTTGGTTCCTATTTTAAATTTTTTCAACACGGGCAGCAATTACTCAAGTTCTACCGATACTGGTCAGTATCCGAAATTAAATGCATAAAGTGTTCTAAATTTTATCAAAAAAATGTCCAAACTTTTTAAATGTTTTGATAACGGTCCTTGTCGAGATTGCGGTATTTAACAAAGCAAAGACCACATTTTATCCATTTTTTTGTTGACCGTTAATAAATCGACATCCCAATATAAATGTCCAAAGCATCTCAAACAAACCAAAATGTCGATCATGGAATTGTGTAAATTGTTTGGTTTGGATTTAAATAATTTTTCATGTAATTCAACCAACTTTGGAAATTTAGGTTGCATTTTACCAGAACGTTCATTTAATTTTAAAATATTACAAACAGTTTTTCCATTCTTCATCGTACAATACTCTTCTTTTCGCAAATCTCCTAATTTTATTTCGCACCCATTCCTAATTTGTTCAACCATTATAACATTTCTATCGAATTGTATATTGTGCGCCACTAATATTTTACATTTTTTAGCATCATTCATAAATTTTTTAAGGAGCATTTTGATGTTTTTCCCTTCCTTCAACATCCTTTTTGTCGTAATTCCGTGAATTTTAGTACTTTCTGGTGCTATACCATATCCTTTCGGTAACTTGGCTAGATGGTCTTCAACAATAATTTTATTATTGGATGAATCGTAAATCATCCACGATATTTGCACGATAAACGGCCATCTTTCGGTTTGGTAAATTGTGGGCCATCGATCTGGGAGACCAGTTGTTTCAACGTCGAACGTTAAAATTTTCATTGTATAGTAATTATACAATGAAATACTTAATATTATTTCAATTTAATAGTTTCCACAATTTAAAATATTTGAATAAATTCTTTTTTTGATAACGATAATCGGCAATTTCTTGTTGTCTCCCTATTTTTGCCCCCCTGCCAAAATTTAAGAGAACTCTTTTCATAATCTGCCCGAAATCCAATTTCTTCATTATTTTGAACTCGTCCGGAAAAGGCGGTAATTTTAGCATCAAATGTTTTGAGAATACTTGAATCGGGTTCCCGCCTTTTCATTGACCCTCTTTTGTATTTTGTAACTTGCGTCATATTATCAGTCCAAGCAGTTACAAACTTCATTGGTGTAAACGTGATTTGTTCGTTTTAGTTATTAATGATAATTCAATTTTATATTAAATATTAAAATACATAGTTTAATTAAATGTATAAAAAAAAGCAATTTGATATGGTTGATGCATATTATTCGGAACTAGCCATTGCGAAAGCACAAATCCCCAAATTATTTGTTGTTTCTACATTGTTTGCGGGTGTAATATTTACAGTATATATGTTTGTTGGTTTATTTTATTAAACGTTTCTTCGTTCCACGCTTCTTTTTTCCGCAATTTAAATTGAATTGTAAATATTAATTACTAATATAGATAAAAATGACTCAAAACTATATCTTTATTGATGGTAGTTACTTTGTATTCCACAGATACTTTGCATTGTTGTCCTGGTGTAAACTAGCGAAAAAAGAGGGAATGGAAAATCCAATAGAAAGTGAAGAATTTGTCGAAAAATTTAAAAAAACATTTATTGAAAAAATCAAGGAAATACCAAAAAAACTAAAAATAGACGACCCAATTATTATAGTTGGGAAAGATTGTCCAAGGGCAACAATTTGGAGAATGAAGCACTTACCTAGTTACAAAGGGAATAGGATTTATAATGGTAACATTGGTGATTTCTTTGAATTATCGTATAAAGATTTATTTATGAAAGGTGGTGCACAAACAATTCTAAAATATCCCACATTGGAAGCAGATGATTGTATAGCAATTATGGTAAAAGGTATTCAAGAAGAAGATGTGAATATTACAATTATAACTAGTGATATGGACTATTTACAATTGGCTAGTGATAATATAAATATTTATGATCTAAAATACAGAAAACTTACTGAAAAAAAGTCTTCTTATAATTGTCCAAAAAAGGACTTGTTTGTAAAAATTTTGACGGGTGATAAAAGTGATAATATTGAAGGAGTGTTCAAAAAATGTGGACCTGTGACTGCTTGTAAATATTATAATAACAGCGAGTTGTTTCATAAAAAATTAGAAAACAAAGAATCATTGGAGCGATATAAATTAAATAAAAAAATGATAGATTTTAACGAAATCCCAAGTGAGTTGGTAGATAAATTTATAGATAAATATTGTAGATATTAGGCCTTATAAAAGGACGGTAGTGTAATATAAATCGTTTTTCCAAAATTTCTTGCGTGAAATTCTAATGTGGAATCATAATTTTCTCCCAGTATTGATATATGCCCACCTTTGGTAATTGTATGACTATCTGTAAATTTTATAATTTCTTCTGATGAGAGTATAAAATGGTCTTTGAACACTATTTTTTGCATTTTTTCAAGTTCGGTTAATCTGTTATTGTTCCTGGACGCGACTGCGCCATTTACAAGAGAAGTTATTTGGTTATAATCAATGCTTCCTTTTATTCCAACAACCAAGAATTCCTGCGCTATATTTAAAGGTTTTTCCTTTGAGAACCACATCGATGTTATAAAATCTCCCGATATGGGAGCAACATTATTTAATTGAAAGATGTGTCTCATAAATTTCCATCTAAATATTGAATATTCATCCTCTTCCATAATAGCGAAGATATATTGTACACCATTCGCATCGCTTGTATATTGTTTATGATCCATTATTTAATGTCCATATAAAATAAATGTTTTACAATTCAATTTTCCCATCTGCGACAAATCCCGAATGTTTTCCTGTGCCAAATTGAAATGCCGTGCTTTTCAATACCTGCAATATGTTTTTTTGTACCATAACCTTTATTATTCCTCAAATCGTAAAATGAATCCAATGTTGGATTTTCGTCGCACATTTTATTAATATATTTATCATGTTCAACCTTGGCTATTATAGATGCCGCAGCAATTGATGTATACTTATTGTCTCCTCCAATAATACATACATGTGGTATAATTTCGTTGTCGTGTTTATATACATAGAATTTATTCCCATCTACTAGTATATTTTCTGGACGAACATTCAATTGGTCAAGTGCTTTATGCATTGCATTGTGTGTTGCCTTATACACATTAATTTTATCGATTTCTTCGGCTGAAATCCAAAAACATGTCCAATCAAGTGCGTTTTCTTTAATATATTCATACGCTTTTAAACGTTTTTTGTGAGATAATTTTTTGCTGTCTTTCATAAGTGAATGATCGAATTCATCTCCTTGTGGCAAAACTACTGCACCAACATATACTCTTCCGAAAAGAGGTCCTCTTCCAGCCTCGTCAACTCCGGCTTCTATTGTATTTTCGTAATAAAATTTCTTTAACATCTTTAATAAAATTTTGTAATTTTATTAAAACTTATCAATTTTATGCACCACACATTAGACAATCTTGATCGTCTTCCACGGGTTTTGCATCTGGGTCTATTGTAAATTTTTGTGGCGCTGCCTTTGCTTTAGTTCTTAGATAATATAATCCGGTTTTCAATCCTTGTTCAAAAGAGAAGAAATGCATGGCGGTCAACGTTTTATATGTTGGATTTTCCATCCATAAATTCATACTCATGCTTTGATCGACGAATGGTGCTCTATCGGCACACATGGTGATTATATTTTTCATGGGCATTTCCCATACAATCTTATATTTTTCTTTAATACATTTGGGCAAGTCGGGAATATTTTGTACGGATCCATTGTCTGCAATAATTTTATTTTTAATATCATCGTTCCATAAATCTAACTCAACCAATTCTTTCAATAAATGTTTGTTTACCATTACAAACTCCCCTGCAACGGTTCGTCTAAGATAAATATTACTTGTATATGGTTCGAAACATTCGTTATTGCCCAATATTTGAGATGTTGATGCGGTAGGCATGGGTGCTATAAGCAAAGAATTTCTCAAACCATTCTTTTTAACCCTTTCCTTTAAATCTTCCCAATCATATCGCCCACTTAATGTCTTTTTTTCCCACATATCAAATGATAATAGGCCTTGAGATGCTGGGGAACCTTCGAAACTACTGTATGGACCATTTTTTAAAGATAATTCCATGCTTGATTCTACTGCTGCGTGGTAAATAGTCTCAAATATTAACCTGTTGATTTTTTTGGATTCATCACATTCAAAAGGTAAATCCATTAACATAAATACATCGGCCAACCCTTGAACTCCCAAACCGATTGGTCTATGTTTGGAATTACTTTTTTCTGTTTTTGGTGTCGGATAATAATTAATATCAATAACTTTATTTAAATTTTCAGTCACAATTTTCACAACGTCATGAAGTTTTTCATAATCAAATGTTGCTCTATGAATTTCAAGAAGTTCCGTGTAACCACCAATATATTTACCATCAATTATTATTTGCGGTAGTGTTTTAACATCTTTTCCAAATTCCGAACTAAATTTAGATTTAAATGCATCTCTATTTTCGTCGTCTACAATGATTTCCACAACATTGGTTGTTATGGTTTTAGAAATTAGATTTTTGGCCATCTTACAATAATTACAATTTGGTTTGCTATAAATAATAAGATTATCATATTTGATATGCGGAATCGTAACAAATTTGGGCAATCCAATACTAGCTAAATTACAAACGGCAGTCTCCTCCGGATCCGAAAATTCTATGATTTCGCAGCATAAATTGCTAGACTTTATGGTGCCAAGATTTTTTTGATTGCTTTTTTTATTACACGCATCTTTATACAACATGTATGGCGTTCCAGTTTCAATCTGGGAATCGAGGATTTTAAACCAAATATCCCGCGCTTGAACTACCTCGCCTCTACCTTCATTTTCATACTTGGTATACAACGCTTCAAATTCGGCACCATAAACGTCGCTTAAACCTGGGCACTTATCGGGACACATTAAAGTCCATTTAGCACCTTTGGAGACTCTCTTCATGAATAGGTCTGGTATCCACAACGCATAAAAAAGATCGCGCGCTCTTTGTTCTTCGTCCCCATGGGTTTTTTTCATGTCTAAAAATTCACGAATGTCTCCGTGCCAGGGTTCTAGGTAAATGGCGAATGAACCGTTGCGCTTTCCGCCACCATTATGAACAACGCCATTATGAATCATATAATTATGAGTTTTTTCAAGTTGTAAATCATACAATGTTCCTTCATAATTCCCTTTTTCGATATTAGAAATGCGTGTGTAAATAAGATTATCGTGTTCAAAAAATTTGTGAAATGTACCCTTTTCTATTAGCAGAAGATTAGCAATACTGTCGGTTTTTGGAATTCTGAGACAATAAGATATTTTTTTATTTTCAATTTCATCTCCATATTTCGAAATATGTTTTTCTCCTCTTCTATCCCTGATATAACCACCAGTTGGAATACCCATTCTCAATAATAAATATCTTAATCCTTCAACTAATTTGAGGGACGTTGTATCGAATACAACTTCACCAGCAACACATCCATCACTATCTATCAAACCCTTTACGATGTATTTAATTTTTTTAATTGGTAGATTTAACCAACTGGTATGTATAACCTTTTCTTTGTTTTCGCCATATAAAGTACCGTATCTAAACGGGAGATTCATACTTTTATTCCAACGAATCCTTGATGTATTATTCTCGGTATTTATAAAATATTGGATACAATTATCAGCTAAATAATTTTTTATAAATGTTAGATTATTCAACTTGTTGGTAGAATGCAAAGAGATATAACAACTTGTACTTGTGTTATTCATCGACCCATCTCCCAATAACAATCCATACATATAACAGTCATCTTCGGAAATAGAAATCACATCTTTTTCATATTTCGGTTTTGTAAATATAAGCATATCTTCCAATGTTAAATCTTTGGCGTCAATCCATTCTGGTTTTATGATTTCTTTGGCGATCCTATTCTTGATTGTTGAATAGTTAACCCCTTTTTTCTGATTTTTAAGACAATATACTGGATGTTCCGGGGTAATTGAAAGTTCTTTGAAGGAATGTATTGATTTAATATGCAATATCTCTCCAGAATAGGAATGTTCGAGGACATTTTGAATCTTTTCATATCCTCCGGTTGTAAATACGTTATTCTCGGTAGTACAGTATTGGATTTCCATTGGTCCATTTGTGGTATAAATAATTGTTTCTGGAAGGACACATTGATCAACGTACCGCGCAGTATTATTAAACACTCTTAGCATGGGAACAATTCCGTTTGAAGTTCCATTTGTCCCTCTGATGTGAGAACCCGAAGCTCTCACATTATGAATGTGCAAACCGATTCCTCCAGCCCATTTACTAATGCTGGCGCAATCGGTCAATGTTTCATAAATTCCACTAATACTGTCGTCTTTCATTGCTAGAAGGTAACAAGAACTCATTTGTTGTCTTGGAGTCCCAGCGTTGAAAAGAGTTGGGGTTGCGTGCGTAAAAAACTTTTGAGACATAAGGTCATATGTTTGTTTAACTTTCACCAGGTCATCTTTATGAATTGCCAAGGAAACTCTCATCCACATATGCTGTGGTCTTTCAACAATATTGGTTCCCATTCTTTGAAGGTATGCTCTCTCCAACGTTTTAAAACCAAAATAATCGACAAGATAATCTCTATCAAAATCAAAAAAAGATTGAATTTCATCCTTATTTTTAACAACCAAATCAAATAATTCTTTACTAACCAGTGGCGAATTCTTGCCATGAATATCTTTAAAATTATATAACTTGGAGACAATATTCAAATAATTTTCATCTGTATTTTTATGATGGTTTGAAACTAGAATTCGACTGGCCAGTTTATTGTAATCCGGATGTGTTGTAATTAAAGATGCACATTGTTGTGCAGTCAACTCGTCTATTTTTCCTGTTGGGATTCCATCGTATAATCTATCAATTATCTTTCTCACTAAAGAGGTATAATTAATATTAAGTTCATTTTCTGAATTACAATCTTCGCCCAAGACAATAACGCGGTTTAAAATTTTATCGAACGACAAAATTTCTTTTTCACCATTCCTTTTAATTACATGATCTTGAAAACTCATATACATTAATATACATTAATAATTTTAAATGGTTCCGCTTAAATATTAAAATATAAATATTAAAATATAAATAATATTTATATGAAGAAAGATATTTTTTTAAATTGCACAATGTTGTTGTTTTTATTTTTAGGAGTAATAATTGTAGTTGGTGGGACAAAAGAAACATTTATCGCAAGAGGTGATTACCCTGAATCGGTTGATAAACCGATGATGGAAGGTAGTTATCCATTTAAAAGTCCGGGTGGATTATCAAATTGGAATTATAGCAGTCAGTGGAAATTATATCCCACTTGGGCGGTCGGTTCATACGATCAAAAAACAAACAATATAAAAAACTGGGCGCAACCATGCAACGGTACTGCGGCACCAGCAGATATTTGCGGAGGATTATATGATCCAGTAAAAGTGGAGGATACATGTACACCACCGCCGGCGAAGAATTGTCGAAGAGTAAACTACTATTGCAATTAGTTTTTAAACGTAGTATTAAAAGTATTAATTTTTAATACTATTTTCGGAGGTTCGATATCAATTAATGGGGGTGGAGGAAATTTTGGATAGTGTCCATCTATAAGTGGTGAAGATATAGGAGGTTTCTTTGCTCTAGACTTAGGTTTTCTGTGATCGTATCCACTCACTCTCTCTGCAACAACAATTTTCCATAAATCTTCAAATATTGGTTTGACCGCAGTAAACCAATCTTCATTGTATGAAACCGTAACACATGAATAATTTGTAAGTTTCCAATAAATATTTTGTATCCATGTTACACTTTCTTGAGAATCCAATAATTGATCGTACCATTCATCGAATTCGGATTCGGTGCAGTTCCAAGGACTATAATGGTAAATGGGTTTATATCCATCGCTGAAACAAACAATTACACCTTTCTGTTTATTATCCGGCGTCTTATTAAAAGTTCCATCTTTTTTGGAATCTTCTTCTGTGTCATATTCTTTAAATACGGTCTCAAGGAAATCGCATGTTTTGAGACCAGTTACATGCATTTGAAATTGCATCTGCACCCAATACTCTCTTTTTGGGACACCCGTTAGTTTCCGACTCACTGGGTTTTTAATTTCTAGTAAATATCCGTATCGCTGATTTCCACGTTTCACATTAATTCCATCTGGTGATGCGCCAAATTCTACATTAAATTCATCCGGGAGGCAACCAAACTCTTCAATCTCAGTGTCGAATAGGTCTTCATAAAAGATTGTTGAAATTGGTTCATATTTATGCCCATGATGCATGGCCGATTTGGTATTGACTCTACTGTATTTTGCTTTATCGATTGGTTTGCACTTTCCATAAATGATCTCATTTCTTTTTGCATCACTATCCAACGCTTTCCACGCTGAACTAGCGGTAAGACGGGTCCATCTGAAATCGAACCATCCCGGAGTATTCTGTGGAGGTTGTGGTATATTGCGAAGTTTTTGAATTTGGGTTTGTATATCTATTGCATCTTTTGGAGTAGTTATATATGGACCCGGATACGATCTTGGTTGTTTTAATAAACTAAAATATACCGACATGCCCTCCTCTACCAATTCTGAGATATTAATACCTTTAAACGAGTCAATAACTTCCTCATATAACATTTCTACAATTGTATATGTGTGTTCGAATACACGCTTCTCAAAATCGTAATACATATATTCGATAACATTTTTTTTAATAAAATCGTCAATGATTAAATAGATACTCTCTCTAAATTCGTCAAGATCTTCTTCAGTGAACTCGGATATCGGATCTATTGTATCAATTATATTTGTGAGTGGAGGTAAAGATATGGCGTACGACATTATTGGTGTCATACTAATTATCGTTTAAATTAATATCAATTTTATTCTTATGTTTGCCTTTTTTATTCCTTGTTCTACTTTTAGGGGCTAAAGATTTTAAACTTGATTTTTTCTTGTCGACTTTTTTTAATGTGAATTTTCTGTTTGTTTGGTCAAACGATAATCCCGGTATATTTTTAATTGAACCCGAAACAGTATCATATACAACATCTTTAACTCTTTGCAATTTTTTTCTTTCCAAACATTTCACCAAATAAATTCGCAATTCTTCTTTCTCTTCAATCGTACACTTAAATTCTTCGGTTCGCAATTCAATATAATGTGATATTTTCCTTATTTTCTTATTTTTTCCAAGTTTACTCCACGGTTTTTCACTATTTATAACCTTTTCCTTTTCTAGAAATGAATCTATATCAACTGTATCGGTTTTATTAGATGTTAGTTTTGAATTACCATTTAAAAGCATCGTTTGGTATTTTATGTTTTGGAGTTCCATGCATTCATCAGACATATACATAATATAAGTCATAGTCTATATATCATTATTTTAAATGTTCAATTAATATAATGATTCGAAATATAATTATAAAAAAGGAGACCGAGAAGAAGATAGGTTATATAAGTGTTCAATTATTAAATGTTGCTAATCATATATCAATGTTAAATCGGTTGTATTTAAATGAAAAATATGATGGTGATTTAGAATTGAAAAAAATAATTAAGAAAAAGATTGCTGGTTATAAATCGCAGGATACTAAGAAAAACAAGTATTGTGTCGATTCGTTTATCACATATGATCTTGTTTTGGAAAAATTGGTGATATCGAGATTAAAGTGTTGTTATTGTAAAAAAATTACTCTGCTCGCATTTGAGAATAAAAGGGAACCATTGCAATGGACTTTAGACAGAATAGATAATTCTATCGGTCATAGCAATAAAAATACTATTATATGCTGTTTAAAATGTAATTTGGAGAGAAGATGTTTAAATGACGAGAAGTTTAAATTTACCAAACAGATGAGGTTAATTAAAAAAATATAAATATACCATTTTTTATATGATGAATTATAAATATTCTAAATGGCGTGGTGAAAATAAAGAAGATAGAAAAATGAGTAAAAGGGTTCCTATTAAATGCGTGGAACCCGAACCAGATCTGTCGCGAGTTGCTGAACAGGGGACAATGTGTGAGTTATCAAATAGGAATCGATTAAAAGAAGAACATAGAGTAAGAGAAAACGAGAGAGAAATCTGTATGGATATCAAAGATGTCCCCGGATTTATAGATTTTACAAAAATAGGGAAAGAACCGAGTGATAAAAGAGCAGTTTGTAATGAACGGATATCAAATAGATATATGGTAATTCAGACTAAAATTAACCCATTTCTCTCCAAAAGTAGTTATATAGATGATCTAAAAATTCAGGATACACTTTTACGTCCAAGAGATAGTAATATTAAAGAGACTCAATAATGATTTAAAGTAATTTTCGAATTTATTAAATAATATGTCGTACTCAACGCAAAATCAGTTGCTATTAAACAAATTAATGGGGTTTTATTGTAAAGATGGGAACATTGATAAAATCCTCCCAATAATTAATGGGGAACATAAGGTTAGTCTAAGACTGATTGATTGGTTTGTAACCAATTACAGCAAGAAACATTATACATGGTTCAATATAGACACAAGTAGTGGAAAAAGAAGATTTAAAATTTATATTGATTATAAACTTAAATTAAAAGCGTATTCCAAAAAACGTTTTGATCCTTTCTGTCGATGGGACCGGATTACTATACCATATGGAGAGAATACAAGGATTCAAACAACATTGGGACAGTTGAACTTTTTCAGATGGGCGCTTGACTACAAAATTTTGGATTACATTCAAGAAAACCTAGTTGATATTGAAGCAGATATGAATAAACGCAACAGTTCCTCTAAAAATAGAGGCAAATCTACTGCTAAAACCAGGAAAAAAAGAAAGGAATTGTCTGTATCGGCTACAAAAAGTATTAAAAAAGAAAAGGTTGAAATCATTGTAAAGTTTGACTAATAACTTTTTGGAAAAGTTAGACAAAATAAAATTGAAGCAAAAAATATTATATATAATTGACGATAATTATACATAATGGGAATCTGGCAAACAAACAACGCTTCATTTAAAGTTAATCTTGTACAATCTTTGATAGGAAAATTAAAAGCGAAAGGATGTAAATTTTGCTGGATAAAAGACAATGGGGCAGCAATGATAGCATTTAATGAAAATAAACAGAAGGATGAGAAAGATAAACAGACTACCTTAAAAGTAATTACAAGTGATGATGATACCGTAACGGGATATATTGCACACATTGTAGATGGTTGGTGTAGTGGGTCACCACATACCAACTGGTTTATTATTTGTCCGGGGAGAATTATAGTTGAAGATTTATAGTTGCGGATCAATAAAAAATTGACGCAAATATAAATGTATGCCGAATACTTACAACAATGACTTCAGTAGAACAATGGCCAGAAGGCGCATTTGCCGCAAATCTAAAAGATATGTTTGATACAATCACACGTTTAGAACTATGGGAATGGTTTAAAGAAGATCCACCAGACGAAGATGGATATATGTGGTGGGATCATGAAAACATCACCAAAATTTTACAAGGATTGACCGATAATAACCATAGTGGTGCAAGCATGGCGTACGCTATGAGAAATATGCAATATATCGCAAAAAATGGTTTTGAAGAGTGGAAAAAAAAGTATGAAAAAAAAGTATAAACGATTATAGAGAACTAAAATAATAAAGAAAAAGATTGCTATTATAATAATAATCTCTCTTATATGGGCAATAAAACATCAATCAGAAAAATAGGATTTGAAGATATAAAATTTTTGAATAGAAAGGGTAATAGATTTATTATTATAAATACATTACATGAAACAGAACAAGGATGTTTAATAAAAGGGACAATTTCACCAAATGATGAAGTTAGTATAATAAATAGTGCAATGTCTAACCCAACATTACAAATTGTTATTTATGGAAAAAATTTTAGTGATGAAAGTATTTTTCAAAAATACCAAAAACTTTTAAATTTAGGATTTAATAATGTATACGTCTATCCTGGTGGAATATTTGAATGGTTACTTTTGCAAGATATTTACGGTGATGTAGAATTTCCAACAACATCGAAAGAACTAGATATTTTGAAATTCAAACCAAAACCTATTTTGAATAAGTTGCTATTGTCGAATAGTGATTAATAGTATCCCATATCATTCCAATTCATATATAAATCAGTTTGTGGAGGCGCATTAGAAGATATGACATTATAAATTATTCCCTTCCACCGGTCTGGAATATTTTCTTTAAAATCAACATCGCCATCCAATTCAATAATATCCACAGATGATTTGGCAAACCACTCTTCGTGGTAATTATGACATTTAACCGAATATTCAAGAGGAATTGTTTCACCCTCTCGACCCCTTATCTTTATCCTCTCTTGACATACACGGGGATTGGTTTTTACATAAATAATACCAGTAAGTGGAACATCTTTAACGAATTCGTCAAACCACTTATTATATATGGTATAATTGATACAATCTATTTTATTATCATTGAATAACATTTTTGCAAACACCTCTTTGTCCGTCCACATAGATCTTTCACATATAATTATTGAATTTGGATTTGAACGGATGGTTTTTTTTAATAAAGATAATCTTGAAATATACGCCATCATTTGAAATGAAAAGGCGTATTTTTCTTGATCTTTATAAAAGTTTTCTAATATTGTTATTCCATTTTCATCCATTATAGTATTCCATTCATCTACGGGTTCTTGAAGAAATATAATGCTGTTATTTGGGAACCATGAACGCATATTTTTAGAAAGATATTTTACTAAAGTAGATTTTCCGGACCCAATATTTCCTTCAACGCTAAATATTACAACCATTATATAATAATTGAAATAATATTAAAATTATAATTCAATTTAAGCCTTAATATTATGCATAATATTAAATTGAATTATATTAAAAGATATATGATTATTACACTTACACAATGGATTTAGCACAACGAAAATTATCTCAAGAAGAATGGGAATCATTGGAAGTTCCTGTCGGACCAGAAGAACTCAGAATCTTGAAATTAATTAAAGATGGATATGAAAATGTAAATACAACTTACAACGACTCATTATCTCTAATTAATTTTATTAAGATTACCGATGGTGGAACAGAAGATCATCACCATTTCCTTTATGATGAATACTTGAAAAATGCGATGAATAAACTTATCAAAAAACATAAGATAGACATTCCTAAATCCAAGATAAAACAAAAGAAAAGCAAGTTGAAAAAGGCAGACATTATAAGGATTAAAAATACAGACAACAAAATCAAAGAAATTCGCACGAATATATTCGAATTTGTCGTAATGGATATTTTGGAAAGGTTTCTAAAAAGTAAGAATGATGCTAAAAACAAGCACTTTTATACATTGACCCAATTGTTGAGATTTAAAGTATCAAACTTTAATATAATATTATATGAGAAGTTGAATTATATTATTGATCTCTTTAAAGACAATTTCAGTAAGAAAAAGTTTATTAAAAATGCTTATGATTATATTGAAAGGAACAATGAAATAGTTCAATATAAAGATATAAAATTGTATGATCATCAAAAAGAATTATTTACCAAATGCAAAGAAAAAGGTGCTAAGTTGCTATTATACCAAGCACCAACTGGTACAGGGAAAACATTATCTCCAATTGGATTAGTATCTGGCGGAAAGAAGGTGATTTTCGTATGCGCTGCGAAACATGTTGGTCTCCAATTGGCGAAAGCCTGTATTTCCTTAGGAATAAAGATTGCAGTTGCTTTTGGGTGTAATGATCCGGGAAATATTCGTTTACATTGGTACGCCGCGAAAGAGACGATTCGAAATCGTAGAACTGGAGGCATTTTCAAGGTTGATAATTCTGTTGGTGATAATGTCGAGATTATGATTTCAGATATCCAATCCTATCTTCCTGCAATGAATTATATGAGAGCATTTAATAAAGTGGAAGATACTATATTATATTGGGATGAACCCACGATTACTCTTGATTATGAAACCCATGAATATCATCCGGTTTTATCCAAGAACTGGAGTGAAAATGAAATCCCAAACGTTGTATTGTCTTCTGCAACACTCCCACAACAAGATGATTTGGAGGAGATGATATCAGGATTTCGCGCAAAATTCAATTCTACCAATATTGAAACCATTGTAAGTCACGATTGTTCAAAAACAATTCCAATACTTGATTCGAAGGGAATGGTCGTATTGCCGCACTTTATCTATGATGATCACGCAGATATCAAAAAATGCGTCAAACATTTGAAAAGATACAAGACACTATTACGCCATTTTGATATGAGGGAAATTAGTAAATTTATTATATATGTGAATAAGCGTGCGACTCTTAAAGATAGGCACAAATTGGATAACTATTTTGAATCTATTGAAGATATTAATGTGATGGCCATCAAAGAGTATTACCTAACTCTACTTACAACGCTTAAAAAAGAGTACTCTGGTGTATTTGAACATTTTGCTAAGAAAAGAGAACCGTTGTATAAAGAACCTATCAGAATTACTACAGAAGACGCGTATAGTTTAACGGACGGTCCTACAATTTATCTGGCGAACGATGTCGAAAAAATTGGTAAATTTTGTTTGAAAATCGCCAAAATCCCGGATGTTATGCTGACGGCAATACTGGAAGATATGGGATTTAATGAGGGTGTTAGGAAAGAGTTGGAAAAAATAGATAAAGATATTAATAAAAACAAAGATAAAAGTCCCGAAGAGGAATTGAAAAAGTCAAAAGGTAGTTTAAAAGGTAAATCCAGAGAGGATAAAAAAAAGTCAGGCACAAGCCCTGGAGATATCAAAGAACAGCAGTTGATGAACAAATATGAAGGTTTGCGATCACAAATGAAACGCATTCGCATTGGATTAAAATTCATTCCGAATACAAAAGAACATTTATCTGAATGGTCACATTCTGATGCGTTAAAGGCGTTTACTAGTTCTATCGATGATGAAATTGTTGAACGCATTATGATGCTAGAGGTGGATGCTAATTGGAAAGTCTTATTATTGATGGGGATTGGTGTATTTGCCAAACACACAAATGTTGATTATGTCGCCATTATGAAAGAACTTGCACTGAATCAAAAATTATATCTTATTATTGCATCCACAGATTATATATATGGGACAAATTACCAATTTTGCCACGGATATATCGGTAAAGATCTTGCAAATATGTCTCAAGAAAAGATGATTCAAGCAATCGGAAGAGTGGGTCGTTCAAGTACTAGACAAGATTATAGTATCCGATTGCGAAGTGATAATATGATACATACGTTATTCCAAAAGGTTGAAGATAATATAGAGGTGCGCAATATGAATAAAATATTTTCGTGGATCGAAGAAGAATAAAATATTATAAAATATTATAAAATTTATTGAAAAAAATATTTTTTTACCGCAGTCTTAATACTAGATGCAGAGTTGATTCCTTTTGTATATTATAGTCTGAAAGAGTGCGACCATCTTCCAGTTGCTTTCCAGCAAAAATCAATCGTTGTTGATCCGGAGGAATTCCTTCCTTCGCCTGAATTTTCTCTTTCACGCATGCAATGGTATCACTTGGTTCAATATCAATAGTAATTGTTTTTCCGGTCAGTGTTTTAATAAAAATTTGCATTGTTTATATTTATATATGAGACATATTTAAGTAGATTAATATGTTGAAAATATAGAATAATAAAGTTTTTTTCTTCGTATTTCATCTTTAAAACAATGTTTTTCGAATTCCTTATATTTTTCTTCACAACCACTAAAATTGTACGGACCATATTTTTGACAACAATCTAACCACTTGATTTTAAGTTCCGCGCATTTTTGTTCATGTTTTCTTTCAGGAATATCAGTCATAATATATATTAATAATCTTAATATATCTTATTAATCAATTTATCATCTATCTTTTGTATTCCAATACATAGTATAACCATTATATCTTAAATCCCATCTTCCACGATCAATTGTATTATTCAACATATGATCGCTATGCTCCTGATACCACACATTATTTCGACTTAATGATGAATCTGAATAATATCCTTCCAGAAAGCGGTCGAAGTATTTTGTTAAAACAACATGCCTTAACCGATCCTTTGCACAAATATTGGTTGAATCAATTGATTTATTAATTTTATTTAATTCGCATATTCTTTCATCCCATATAGTTTTAAATTTTCCGTTTAAATTAAATCGCCACCCCAATTTCCAATAAAATCCCAAAACGGTTTCCATAGATTTAAGTTTAAAATAACTAAATTTGGATTTTCCGAAACGTTTCCAATATTCAATCATATCTCTCCCATTTTTTGTTATTATGCCATGCCTTTTCTTAACACATTTTATAGTACTATTCTTAACAGAAGAATTACAAATTAAATCCAATGTATAAAACTTTTCCCCCTTTTTACCTTTATGATTTGTTGTAACACATGCGATACCCCTTAAAGCATGTTTTTTCCCATTTAATGTATCAAAGTTAAACATTATAAATTTCGTTTTATTTGAATATCCATATATTGTTTCATTGATAAAACCAATAGATATTGGGGAAAACAATGTATAATTAACATTTTTTTTAAGTATTTTAATTTGTTCTGGCGACCATTTTTTATTCCGTTGTATAATGCAATAAAAATTGTCTGTGAATTTAATCATGTCTTTTATATTTACATTTGATTTTTTAATACCTTATTATGTGTTTTCTTCTAAAACAAGACTTGCAAATTCCCATTATATAATCAAAAATCTATTTAGTTTGTTTCGATACAATACTTGCTACCTTTGATGCATCCACATCACTATCGTAACCGGATTCGTAATCATCATCCAAAGATCCAGGATACTGATCTCTAATATGGAGATCTCTTCGCTTTTTTTTATGCGCTTTTGTAGGAAAATCTGTTAAATCGCGACCATAAATAAACATGTTAACAGAAATTGCCAACAATATTAATATTAGAACTAATATAATTATACCATCAATAAACTTCATATTATAATTATGGGATATTTTAATAATACGGGCGTCTGAATATTGGATATCTTCTCAGAGGTCTTGCAAAACCAGTGGGCATATTCCACATAGGATATTGCCTATTTACAACAACAACTTCTTTTGTTGCTCCAATTTTTTTCATTGGTAACTGAGCTATAAAATATATCAAAACAACCAATAATACGGCAATTAAAATAATACCATTATCCATTATATATTAAATGAATTATAATAATTTTTTAAAAATTGAATCCCGTCCCCCCCTCTTACATCGTTATCCATAAAATTGATTAATAATTTATATATTTTATAAATTATAAATTATGGAAACTATTATGTCGTTAAATACATATAATACGGATACTTATAATTCTTGGGGTATTGGTCAGACGACAAAGTCAATATCTTGGACATTTGAAAATGTATTGAAATATACAATTGGTATTAAAGCAAATGTTATTGTAAAACCATCAAAAGGAAAATATTGGTATATAAAGGGAATTAATAATAATAAAACGTATGAAGATATTAAAATTCATTTAGAAACCAACATAAATTCTGGATATAAAGAGAATAGTAGAACTTGGTTAATATCTTATTTGTAATACGTCATATAAAAAAATCCAAAATTCAGAACCCGTACGTATGCTGTCTGAAAATAGTAATCGAAAAACTATTTCTTGCAAAACTACATGGACATAAATGTGAAGAAGTATGTAGTAGAAAGGCAAATTTTGTTGATAACTTGCAGACAAGAGCATCCCTTACAAATTGGTCCAGACTAACAGAATAAACCCCCTTGGTCATCTATTGTTATGCGATTGTGATGATTCTGTCCAAGACTATTAAAAAAATATGTTAAAATATTAATTTAAAAATATTTTTTGAATTAATGTTAAATGGGTGCGCTTTTTTCGAAGAGAAAAATACAAAAAAAGATTAAAATTCCAATACATGCGAAAAATCGGATGTTATATGACGTGGATATGAGAAATCGGAGGTTATACGACGTGGATATGAGAAAAGTGCATATAAGAGTTTTGTACGGAGAAAATATAACTCCTAAATTCTCATATACTTATAAAGGTATTCCGGGCGGTTGGTATTTTTAATAAAATTTATTTTTATTGTGTATTTACATTGTCATCCAATATGCAATAAACTCACCCCACGTAATAATACCCGATTTATCAAAGTCAATTGCTCTGAAAAAATCATGAAGTTCCGCACCACTTAGAGGATTATTTAATGCGATAGCCAAGGCATTAAGTTCATTTTTTTCAATTGTTTCATTTTTATTTTTATCAAATTGTGTAAAAATTTTTTTGATTTTTAAGATTTGTTCTGTTGAAAAAGTTTTTGTGGACATTTATAAATAATCAATATGACTTTGTTTTTAAATATTAAAATTCCGTACAAACTTTAGTATTACTTTTAGTATCCGTTTTTATATTGAATCGAATGACCCATAATATAAATCCAATACCAATAGTGTACAACGCCAATTCTCCATACGGATTTTGATCATCAAAATAAACAATATGTATAATCATTAATATCAGAGAGATTAGGAAACATGATATTGTGAACCCGCATGCTATATTGCCGGATTGATTATTGCACTTTTTACACATTTTTTATTCCACTAAATGTTTAAGATTTGGTTTCAATTTTTTAAATTAAAAATTATTTTTTAATTTAAATTTAGGTGTATGAGACAAATTAGAGCGTCTAATTACTGTATGCTAAACCGCCCATACCGCTCATGACGCGTAAGACATTGTAGTTAGTAGCGTAGACACGGACTTTAGCAGTGTGATCTCCTCCAATAGCGTTGGTGGAAAGGACAAGTTGTAAAGTAGCGTTATCAATACGACTCATATTGCAAGTACCGGATGGTTGATGTTCCTCTGGACGCAAGGCGAAAGAGTAGACATTAATACCAGTATCTGGGTTACGAGTGTGATGTTGGTAAGGTTGGACAAGATCGAAGTAGGTACCTTCACGCTCAGAGAAACGGTCTTGACCGTTAAGCTGAAGTTTGGCGGTAACAACTGGATTTTGACCCCAACAGTGCATGTTGAGTGCAGATTCTGCAAGAACAAATGCTCCGGCATCAGAAATACCAGAGTCTGGGATTTTACTGATTGGGAATGGGACACTCATGCCTGCTGCAGTAGTTTTTGGTTTCCATGTAGCCTCTGGTTGGTTCTCGTCAATAGGGTTATTACCGTATTCCCACGTTGCGCCGGGTGCCGCACCTTCACCGCCAACGCCAAACTGTTCTCCCCATTGGAATCCTGTTTCTCTAAGCGAATCGGCACCTGGATCTTGGAACATACCGCCATTGATTTGATCAATGAAAGCACCATTTGGGTCGGAAATAACGTTACCGTCTGCATCAAAACCTGCTTCAAGAGCAAGAGGTCCGGAGAATGCGGAAATGGTATTAACAAGAGCATCCAATGCGTCAGTGTAATTAAAAGGTTGGGCACCTAATGCAGCGTTGAGGTGTGTTCCTTTTAAGAAAGAAGAGCAATAATCTACATTTTTATCTGGTTGGACGACAAAAATCAATTCTTTACAAGGGTGATTGAAATTTAACTTAATTTTATTGGATGAAGAACCAACGGATTCATCACCAGTGAATTGAAGTTGTTCAATGAGGTACTCGTGTGGGTTTTGTGCCATGCGTCTACGTTCATCGGTATCGAGGAAAACGTAGTCAACATAGAGTGAAGCAGCAACGAGTGATTTCTGGTAGGAAACGGTATCTTTGACCGATGAACCGTTTACAACGCCGTTTGTTGCTATTCCAGTTGAACTAGCAGTAGTTGGGGCATTTTCTGTAAGATTGTTAACAGCAAAAAGGACTTCGTCAGATGGACGAAGTTCAAGATTGATGCGGACTTCATGGTATTGAAGGGCAATCAAAGGTAAAGCAAGTCCAGGGTTTCTGCAGAACCAAAACTGAAGTGGCACGTAAAGCGTAGTCTCTGGAAGAGCGTTACGTGGTGCGCACACGGCAGCAGGAACGGACATGTTGGAACATGCGGAATCGACATCGGCAAAGTCAGGATCGATCAAGTAAGTAAGTTGGGTAGTTTGTCCAACCATTTTGTTGTAACCGCGTTCTTGTTCAGCAGTAAGGGTCAATTGGTTCCAGATGTGCATCCAGTCACCATATTGACGGTCAATACGTTGACCACCAATCTCCACTTCAACCATGGAGATAAGTTGCTCACCTGGGTAATCTAACCAGCGAGCATGAATGCCACCGGTGCCATCCATTCCACAGCATTGATCTTGACCAATCTCTGGGAGAGTGACTTGAAGATATGTGCGGTATGCTAAATCACCATTTCTGGAGATAGTACATTGGACTCTGCGGCCGAAATCGGCTTGTCCGTTAAAAGTTTGTTCAATAGATTCCATAGCAAAATTAGTGTGTCTGCGGTAGGTAACCTTCCAGAATGTGATCTGTGGGTTACCTGTAAGGTAAACGTCTTGTGCGCCATAGGCAACGAGCTGCATTAATCCTCCTCCCATTTGTTATAATATTGCTAAACATTTTATTTTTTTGAAAAAACCCAATTAATTCGCGTCATTTTCACTCAACAAATTTTTAATGTTGAAATTCTCTTTCATGAATCGTTTGAGGTAATCGTCAAGATATACTTCTTTTTTCCCTTCATGATTTTTAGTAAAAATATATAGGTCCTTTTTCTTTTTAACCGTCCACCCATTTTCTAAAGAATTGTAAAGAAACGCCATTTTTTGCAATTTAACTGAATCTAATGAGTCGTTATCAATATGAATATCCATTGTATTTCGGAGAGAAAAGAGAACGTCCATTTCTACACAAAAAACATTTTGTCTAAAAATAGAATTAAATACTTAGTTAGTTGTTGTATTAAAATGCCTGCTTTCAAACCAAAAGCAACAAAGAAAATCGGTAAAAAAAGTAAAAAAAATGTAACCGTTGATGGTAAACATCAGGAAAAAATGAATGGTTTCAATAAGATAGAAACCTCCATATTACCTCGTCTATTAAAAGAAAAAAATACCATAATAAAAAAACTGAAAAATAAATCTTTAAATATAGATCGTGTTTTGGAATTAAATGATAGACTAAAGGTTCTTCATAAAGATATTCGAATTAAGAAACGCGAGAAAAAAAAATATTTATTGGATAATGTTGAATATGTGTTTGATTATTTCGAAAAGAAAAAGGAAATGTCCGTGGGTAAAAATAAAACAACTATTTTACACTCTTTTTTTACCAAAAACCAACAAGTCGATACCAAATGCGATGAAATTAATACAATTCAACAGTATCTTATAAATATTGACGAGTCCTTCATAGATATTAACCAATATGTAATAAATCATGAATCGTGTGAAAATTGTCGCGGAGAATTGATATCCGTTGAATCGGAAGGAGTATTGATTTGTAGCAAATGTTCGCGAAGATATTCGTTTTTAATAGAACATGAAAAACCTTCATATAAAGAACCACCAAAAGAGGTATGCTTTTACGCTTATAAGAGAATAAATCATTTCCGAGAAATTTTGGCCCAATTCCAAGCGAAAGAAACAACGCAAATACCAGATATCGTATTAAATAATATCAAAGCACAAATTAAAAAGGAAAGGATTGGACTCCATCACATTACAAATAAAAAGGCGAAAGATATATTAAAAAAACTGGGTTACAATAAATATTATGAACACATACCATTTATTAAAGATAAATTGGGTATAAAACCTCCAATAATGAGTCCTGAATTAGAGGAAAAACTTTGCAGTTTATTTATGGACATTCAAAGACCTTACGCTAAACATTGTCCAGACGACCGTGTTAATTTTCTTAATTATTATTACGTATTGTATAAAATGTGTGAATTATTGGGAGAAACCCAGTTTCTACCTTTTTTTCCAATGCTAAAAGATCCTGTTAAACGTATCGAACAAGATGAAATATGGAAAAAGATTTGTACAGAATTAAAATGGGAATACGTTCCAACAATTTAATATTTCATCATGTTTTTAAATCAAATTTGCAAATAATCAAAACCGGTTTCCACTACCGAAGCACTTGAACAAAAAAACTTTTAATATTAATTAAAAGTTTTTTTAAAAAGTTATTTTGTCTAACTTTTTTTAAAAGTTATTTTGTCTAACTTTTTCTAAAAGTTGTTTTGTCTAACTTTTTCTAAAAGTTGTTTATAAAAGTTACATGCGTGGGAAACCAACAAGGTTTGCACCCATGCCGAATCCAGCACCAGAACGAGCTCCGACGGCCATGGAAGGAACATATGTATCAAGAATTGAAAATGTTGCAGCAGCAGTTAAAGCAATAAGCATAACCTCGTCGAGATTAAGAGAACGTTTTGGGATAGCGTAAGCCGCGATTGCAACCATGATACCTTCTACTAAATATTTAACGACACGACGGATAAGTTCACCGAGATCTAAGAGACTTCCTAATTCACCAAGCATTATATAATTTCTAAAGAAAAAAAAAATTATATAATGCTTGTAAAAATATACTTAAAATAATAAGTGGCAGAAATATATAAATGTCTAAAGAAATTGCCTTTGAAAGACAAAATTTACAAGATGGTGTTAAAAACCCAAAATATGTTGATTTACTCGATGAAGATAAACCCATAGCCGGTCAAAAATTCGCATGTGTATCATTTGTTAGTCCAGAAAATATTTTGAAAGTAAAAGATCAGTACTTTTTTGAAGAGTTCCTAAAGCATTGGGATTATAGTAAAGGTGTGCAAAAGTTCACCCAATTTCTCAACTTTTTATCTTTTAAATATACCATGAATTTCGATAAAATCATGGTTGATTTTCAAGAGTTTGTTAAAAGCGAGGAAGGAGAACTTGTAAAAACAACCATTTCAGATGACTACAAAAATTTTACAGATGCAAAAGAAGACGATCTTACTAAATCTTTTAATGAAATGTATGGATTCCAAACCAACACTCGTGGACTAAAGGTTAGAGGATGTTATCCTTCACAAGAAGAAGCGGAACTGAGATGTAAGTTGCTAAGAGAACTTGATCCCTATCATGATGTTTTTGTTGGTCCAGTTGGTATGTGGATGCCTTGGGAACCAGAAGCGTATAAAACGGGACGAGTTGAATACTTGGAGGAGGAACTTAATCAGTTAATGCATGAGAAGACGAAAAATGAACAGCAAGCGCGTCATGAATTCGATAAACGAGTTGTAGAAACAAAAAGAAAGGCCATCGAAGAAAATAAGAAAATCGCCAAAGAAAGTGGTAACAAATTAACTCAAAATATCGATGCAGATGGTAACTTGGTCGGTGTAGGCAAAACCACGGTTGAAAACAATCTTAAAGGTAAAGATAACATTAGTTCGGCCGATATTAGAAAGGAACTTTTTGAGGGAGAAAATATCAGAACGAAATATTCTGATAAAGTTCTCGCACAAATGGAAGAAAAAAAGAATGTTGGAATAACGATCGAAGAAAAACCCAAAGAATAACTTTGAACACAGTGAACTTAAAAAAACTTTTAATTAACATTAAAAGTTTTTTTACCATCTATTTTTTTTAACATTAATGCGTGGACCCTTTCTTTTAGCATTCTGTGGATTATAACTTTCCTCTTCATCATCACTTCCAAGATCTTTAGATAAATCCCAAAACTCTTGACTTCCCAATTTAAAATCACCATGAGCACTTGCTTTATACCAAAAAATTTGATCCTCCAATTTATTTGATTTTGCATTATTTGAAACAACAAGACATTCATAATTTTCGGTACATTGGTCCATTACTTGGCAAAAGGATTCAAACGTTGGAAACATACCGGCGAAATTCTCATAAATCCTCTTTCTATTTGTCAGATACGGTTCTCTTAAAATAAAGGTATAATCAATATTTGTTCTTAAATTAGGAGGCACACCCAATGGATACTGCATCGTAATAATTAACATAATCTTCCAATGACGACCATTCATAAATAACAATCGCATCAACTTATCTCTAGACCATGTGTTGTCATACAAACAATCATCCAATATACAAAATGCTCTTCCGTCAATATTAGACCTACCATACGCCCCTTTTTCTTTATTAACTTGTTTAATAACCATTTTTTGTCTTTTCAAAACATTTTCAATAATAGTTGTATTGTATTCATCGTGAATAAATAATTTAGGAACTAAAGATCCGTAAAATCCATTCCCTGCTTCCGTTCCCGAAATAACCGTCCCTATAGGAATATCTTGATGATAATATAAGAGATCTCTTACCAAAAAACTTTTCCCCGTGTCTCTCCGACCAATAAGCACAATTACCGGTCCAGACGCTTCATTGGCTTTAAATTGGATATTTTTCATATCAAATTTCTTAAGTTCCAAATTCATTATTATAATTAGATTAAATAATTTATAATAGAATACGCACAAATCGGTATAAATTAATAGCACTATTAATTTATAATTAATGTTTGGACTTTTCTATAAAAAAAATGATAATAGTGCCTTATTTAAGGAATTTGGAGAGAATAATCTAAAGGATATCCAGAATTATATACCAATATACAAAAAATTTTTTAAATTGGGAGAAAAAAATTACAAATCCATTAATTTGAATCAACCATTTCACATAACCTCTGTAGAAAAAACAGACCAAATAAATAAATACACATGTAGTGTTAAATCTGATGCATCGGAGAAAAAGTTAAAAACATTTTTTAAATTTTCTCCATTAATTGATCCAATTAAATATATGGTAGGGAAATATGGAAATATAACAAATAAAATAAGAACAGCACTCCCAAAATTAGAAAACAATTCTTGTCATGCTAAGGTTTTAGATCCCAATAATGCAGCGTATGTTGATGGATTTTTTACATATTTAACAAGCAATCTTTTACATACGCACAATTTTATACATGGTGTAGACTTTTTCGGATCCTTTTTAGCAATACAGGAAAATTTCCAATTAAATATATTTGATGACTTGGAATATTTAACTGATAGTGAATATTTTCATAAACATAAAGGAAAATTATTTGATATTGATGCAACCCATGAAGATATGTTTTTTGAAGGAGATACGAGAAATTATAAAAAAAAGATTCAAATTTCCAAAAAAATCAGTAATAAATCCATTTGTTCACTTAATGACGATATTTTCGATGGCGTTTTTAGAAATACCAAAGAGGTGGTTAGTCCAATCAAATTAACGGAATCATTGATATTTGAATTCAACTTGGAAAATAAAAAAATAAGATCAACACCTTGCTCTACAAATAGTACATGCTCTTCGAGATCATCGCATACATCAAGTGAGGACTCGGAACAAGATTCTGCACAAGACGATTGTTCGGATGAGTCATACGATAGTACAACGGATTCGGATATAATTTGCGCAGCAGTTATTAAAGATTTTCCGGTTCAAATAATTTGTCTGGAATGTTTGGAAAATACACTCGATTCTTTATTACAAGATGAATTGAGTGTAAATGAATGGAAATCTTGTTTATTTCAAACCATAATGACGTTAATATCTTACCAAAAAATGTTTAATTTTACACACAATGACTTACATACAAATAATATAATGTTTAATGCAACAGATAAACAATTCATTTTTTACAGATATAATAAAACATATTACAAAGTTCCAACATATGGTCGTCTTTTTAAAATAATCGATTTTGGAAGATCAATATACACGTACAAAGATAAACTTATTTGTAGCGACAGTTTTCATTCAAAAGGAGATGCTGCGACACAATATAACTGCGAACCGTATATAAATAAAAACAAGGCGCGTTTAGAACCAAATTATTCATTCGATTTGTGTAGATTGGGATGTTCACTTTATGACTATTTTATAGATGATATTGAAGTAAAAACCAACCCTATAGCTACTCTAATTTCTGATTGGTGTAAAGACGATAAGGGTAGAAACATTCTTTATAAAAAATGCGGCGAAGAAAGATATCCTGAATTTAAGTTATATAAAATGATTGCGAGAACTGTTCACAACCATACTCCGCAAAATCAAATCAAAAACGTAATATTTAGTGAATATATTTCGAGTAAGAAAAAGGTTGGAAAACGCAAAATGATTGATATAGACACTTTGCCCATTTACACATAAATATTTTTCTTATTTATAGTCATATGAATAAGAAAAAATTAGAAGGTTATATTTTTATTATATTATCCGTATTTTTGATTGGATTAGTTTCATACACCGCGTTTTACTTTAAAAATAGAATGAGGCGCAAAGATTCCAAAGAACCTTGGACATTTGTAGAATTTCTTAATAATGGAGAAGAAATTGGGATACAAACAATATCTATCGGAATCATTTATGGTATCATATTGGGAATTATTGATGTATTGGGAATTTGGTATGTATTAAAATATTTAGGTGTTTTTATGCCAAAAGGTGAGTTATTGGACGCCGGGATAGGTGAAGTTTACTCAAGCGTAATGGCTGTAATAGTGGGAACATTTATTAGTCACACAATTAAAACAATAATACCACCCAAAAAACCAATACCTCTTTGGTCGGATGCGTTAGGAGTTTTAATTGGTTGTTTAGGTACGGTATTAGTAACTATAGAACTTTAAATTAGATTAATAACAATAACTCCGAAAATAGTTAGAAGTTGAATCGCGTTAACTATTTTAGTTACTGAACCCATGGGTATTATACCACCATATCCAACAGTAGTTTGAGTTACCAAACTAAAATGTATACAATCCCATAAAGTTATCGGCGAATTATCTAATTTTTTGAAACCGTCACGCTCAAAATATATTGATGTAACATAGTATAATATACCAAAAAGAGCGATAAATAATAAATGATGTGTAACAAATCTTATTTTTTTAGTTTTTGATACTAAATTTAATGTATTATACGACATATAATATATTATTCTATTTTTAAAAATCTGGATTATTTGTAAATACTGCTGGAGAAGTCGCCATATTTTTTATTGGTTCTAATTGCAAGTAAACAAAAATCCCAGAGATGAAACTAATATAAACGACTAAAGTATCTCGCATTAATTGTTTGAGGGGCAAAGTTTTTTTAATAATAAATCGCATCTCGATAAATCTAAAAAGTAAATAAACACAACTGACTATGATTCCTTGAATAAATATATTATGGTCCATTATATTTAATGTAAAAAAATAGATTTGGGATATTTACGCATAACCTTTTAAAATTTAATCCAAAATTTCGACTCCTGTTAATATTGGTGAACTATTTAAAGATATAGAACTGTCGAGAACTTGTACGTCTAAAGCATCAAGAGAAAGTGGAGAATCTCCAAAAATCTGTAACCTCTCGTCATCGTCTTCCTCTTCCTCTTCGAGTTTTCGCTTGTCATTTCGTTCCTTACTAATTTTTTCTAAACGCTCCAATGTTTTTGGTGCAGATACCAATGAACTGCTTGTTGGACTTATAATACTTGGTTTATCGTCCACTTCATATTGGACAACACGATCATTATTATTAAAACTAATGGAAGTCTTTGGCGATTTAATAACATCTTCAACGGATTTTGCAGGTGGAGAAATGTTCGGGAGAGTAAGGTCGGGTATTGAAAAAGTTGGAGTTGCTATTTCTGGTTGCTTTGAAGTATCTTCCAACGCCAGAGGTTTAAACGGATCATCCAATTTAACAGAATCTATAACTTTGGGTTGTAATTTTACAATTTCTGCAACCGGAGCTAAATCTTCTTTCGCTGGCGCAGAGTCTACGGTTTGTTCTACAACTATTTCTTCCACTTCACTTTCGGGTTTCTCGATTTTTTCCTCTATAATTTCCTCTTCCTCGGTTTCATCAATGTACGCTCTTAAAATTTTTTCAATAGGCATACTATCTCGCACAACTTTCAATATACATTCTCTAATTATTGTCTCACACTCCCTCATATTTTTTTGATGTTGGAGAGGCATAATATGTTTTTCAAATAAATACACATTTTGATATAATTTTCTAGCAGATGCGATGTAAACCTTGTGAATAAAATCATGTAGTTTGGGAATATCTATTTTTATTTTTTTTTGCTTGCTGGATACTCTTATGCTGGTTAGTATTTTCAATTGAGTAATATGCACACACGTCAAAATATCTTCTAAATAATTACATTTGCTCGTTTTCAAGATTCTATCCGTTTCGACATTAATAATTTCTTGATTCCATTTTGGCACTCTTGTCAAAAAATTCTGAAAGGTCATTAAATACTTAGAACTTTCATCATTTTTAATACATAACTCATACGCCTCTTTGAAAATAGATTTAAATCCCTCTATTGTCAAAGGGGTAAGAATGTTTAATAGTCTTGAAGAGTATTCATTCCTTGCTTCAGATAAAACATTAGTATTAAAATCATCCATTTTACATTTCTTTTATATTTTCTAAATTAGAATCCGGACGCATAAATGCAAAAGTTAATATATAAAACATTAGTAATTTTTCATTTCTAAATTCTCTCCTAATATTATCAAAATGTATCAGGAGTTCAAACCTTTTCACATCGTCTATACTTTTATTCTTTTCAACTGTCTCCATTAGATCGACTCCAGAATATCCTTTTTCGAAAATTTTATCTGTAAAATTCATACAACTTAACGCATTCTTATAATTCCCCTTTTTTTCTATATTCTTAAATAACCAATTTTTTCTCTTAGAAATATTGGTTAAAATTAAATTATCAAAGTGTTTTTTATTATAATCATGCAAACTTATTCGTTTTCCTTCAATGTTTGGTAGTGGAACATGGATATTACAAAATCTTGACACGATGGGTTTCAACAATTTTCGATGTTCATCAATTACTATAAAAAATCTAGTTGTATGACTAAATTGTTCAATACATCTTCTTAAAGCAGACTGCGCATCTGTCGTTAATTTATCGGCGTTAAATAATATTACACTTTTGAAGATTTTCCCGTTTTTATGCTGTATATTTGTTTTAGCAAAAAATTTTAATTCATCTCGAATAAATCGAATACCTTTACCATGTGCACAATTAATATACATGACATTTTTTTTGCTATCATTTTTATAAATATGTGAAATTAAGTATTCTAGAATTGTTCTTTTTCCAGAACCGGATGGACCGTGGAAAACTATATGGGGTATTTTTTTTTCTTTTATAAAATAATTTATTTTTTCTTTTATTGATAAATGAATATTCATATTGTATAATAAATATTCATTTGCTTTTATATTAAAATTAGGCAACACTATTCAATGGTTGTGTAAAAGGATTCTCTTTAAATGCGGATAAAATATCTGACTGATTGCGACCACATTCAACAGACGCTTCTCGGATATTTCTTCCACCCATCTCTCCATATGTTGAGATATTTCCGGATTCTTTCGGCATACTAGCGTTTCCAATTGCCGAGTTGACTGCACCACTACTTTTGATTCTAATGTTTTGATTTGCATTAAACAATGGTTCACATCCAACATTAATTTGATTCTTGAGTAATTTTTCCTTATTTGGGTTTAAATGCGCATTGTAAGCAGCGTTATACACTGGCCCATTACTGGTACCATAATGAGAACCTGCAGAATTACCCGTATAGGCACAATTTGTTGTTTGTCTTTGATTTTCCACGGGTTGGTATTCAGCAGTTGCGTAACCTCCTCCATGTTTATAATGTGGTTGTGAAATATCATGAGTTTCGGCAGTCATTTCACGAATGGTGGTCTTAGTTCTGTCTGCCGGATTCCAAACTCTTGCTTTATCTACCCCATAAGATCCTCCAACATTTCCGTTTGGACGCATATTTCCAATCACATTTTCTTTGCGACTTGGTCTTAGAACGTCCATCACCGGAGCAACAATTGCTTTCATCCACCCACTTACGGCACCAAAAGAGTTTGGTTGTCGTGTAGTGCTTCTTGAATTGGAATATGATTTATATCCAGATTTACCAAAATTATGTTTAATATCACCTCTCCCATCAGCATAATTTAAATTATGTGCTGGTCCTAGATATTTACTATCTGACGCGAGTTCTGGACGATCGCTTCTTTTATAATTTTCTTCTACTCTCCCACCTGTACTGGCGCCACTTTGATTTGCAGCCCCTGCTCCAAAATACTCTCTTGTAGTAAATGGACGATTTTCTGCTTGCAATGGTTCTTCAGCGCGAGATCTTTGCGCCTTCTCTTGACCACCGGTTGTAAACCATCTATCGGGTGTATTAACGTAAAATGTATCTGGTCTATTTTTTTCTACACGTCCCTCAAAACCACGATTTTTAATTGTGGAATTTGCAGGACCTTCATGGTTTCCTAAACCAAATGTCATTTTTGGATTCGTTTTTGTTCTCAGTTGATCAACCGTTTTATCTACCCAGACTTCACGCGCTTCCATCCCAGCATTAAATCCATCAGAACCCTTATTTGTAAACCCTTTATTCAAACCTGGTCCAACGCGAATTTCTTCCCATGGTTTTGTATTCGCCATATTTTTCGAAGGATTCATTCTGGATTGTATAAAATCAGACTGATTTGGAGCACCATGTGCATAATGTAGATTTTCTTGAGGGGCGAACAATGGTGCTTGCTCTTTTTTATGAATAATTTGTGAACCAGAACCACTATAACTATCTAAAATACTTTCATTTCCATTATACCCCGAAGTTCTTTGAGTAACATTTGACCCAAAAAAAGGAACCATATTATTAAATTTAATATCCTTTTTCTGGACGGAATCACCAGAAAGCGATTTAAATATTGTAGAATTTGATGGATCTCCACCACTTTCTACCTTTTTTTCATAAACATCCTGCTTAAAATATCTATCCGTTGCCGTATTCGGAGAAGGATACGATGCAGGATTTTCACCAATGTCTGCATACGTCTGTACTGGAAAATTTATGTGAGGGGTCACTGGAGCACCATTTGCTACGTTTCCCATCGGCATCTGTTGTTGCAAACGTGATCTACTTTTTATTTGTTCAAAACCTTCCGTATCTTCGTCTCTATTTGAAAGAATATACATTGCTCCCAAGACTAATGCGGGTATTGCTGCTTCTACCATTTATATATTAAACAATATATTTTCTTAAACAATAACTTACATTAATTGTAATTTATCGTTTTAAAGTTGCTGTGGGATATTTATTACCTTCATAAACCCCAATGGGTTGACCACGTTGTTTTATTATACAAGGAGCCTTTTCTACAAAATAGTCTTTCTCTAAAATTCGCGTGCTTAAATTATTTTGAAATGGAATGCATGTATTTTCTTGAGGATCTAAAAATAGAATGTATCTATGATTTTGTTCTAAATCTTTATACATCCAGGCCGGATGTGTTGCTCTAGATTGGTCAGTTATTGCATTTCCACAAGTAGGGTATTTTACTCTTTGTGATTTAACTACACCAAGGTTGGGATATTCGTCCTTTGAACAAAACTTGGATAATGGTCTAGTGATTCCAATTAAATCACTATCGATATCTATTGGTGCACCTCCGGGAACCTTTCTAAGATTGGCACCCCAACCTTGCATTCTAATTTGAGGATCGTCAAAAAAACAAGGTTTGTTACCCCAACCGGGTTTATTTAACATATATCTCCCTGGTCCAGTAGATTCTTCTAATATTTTTTCCGTTCTACATTTGTCATAATTAAATCTTGTAAATGCCATTTATATATATAAGTTTTTAAAAAAACTTTTAGAAAAAGTTAGACAAAAACAACTTTAAAGGGTTGGATAAATTTTTAAAGTTGTTTTTGTCTAACTTTTTCTAAAAGTTTTTCTAAAAGTTTTTCTAAAAGTTTTTCTAAAAGTTTTTCTAAAAGTT
>MDTF01012378.1_pt1 | contig 38090 bp, 40 predicted proteins | sample 811191 | NCBI WGS metagenome assembly MDTF01 (sample SAMN05326649, study PRJNA326480) | marine metagenome | isolation source: seawater | place: Southern Ocean | collected 2011 | reverse complement strand
TAAAGAAGGATTTTTGTTTAACAAAAAATTAATACTTCCTTCTGAAATTTGGGTAACGAATATAAATGCTTTTAAATTGGCAAAAAAAATATTTAAACAAAGAATAATAAAGATTAAAAAAAATATTTATGAAGAAGAAATTCTGAAAAAAATTAATAAAAACAAAATAAGTAACATAAAAAAAATACTTTATTTGTTAGAACCTTTTAAAGATAATACTCAAGAAAAAGCTATAAATAAATTTTTTTTAAAAATAGAGAACGTAAAAAAATTAGAAATAATTTTTAAACCGCATCCCTCTGAAGATATTAACAAATATAAAAAAATAATAACAAAATATAGAAAATTTAAATCTAAAATCGATAATAAGTCAGAATTAGAAAGCTTGATTTCCTGGTCCAATGTTGTTGTCGGGTGCCAGACATATGCAATGGTATTGGCTTTAAAAGCAAAAAGAAAAGTTTATACAATGTTACCTATAAATAACTATGAGTGTAATTTACCATTTAAAAAAATAGTAAACTTCAAAAAACAATATTAAATTGAACAAAACAAAGTCAAGGTGCTTTTAGTCTGCACCACCATCAATCTTTACTACAGAGCCATTCATAAAACTTGTATCAATAATAAATTTAATTGTATTTATAATGTCTCTCTTTTGACCTAATTTATTTGAGGGAATTTTTTCTATAATTTTATTTTTTATTTTTTGATTAAGTTTTTTATACATACCAGTATCAAAAGCACCTAATTCTATAATATTTGAAGTAATATTATATTTGCCATATTCTTTGCTAATCACTTTTGATAGTCCAATTAAGCCTGTTTTGCTTGATGAATAGGCACCAGTACCCAAGTCTCCATCTCTAGCTCCAGATGAGGATATAAAGATAACTCTCCCCCATCGGTTGAAAATCATTTTTTTTAATAAATGTTTACTTAGCAAAAAAGATGTATTTAGATTTAAATCAATTATACTTTTCCATTCCTTGTAGGGTTGGTTTATAATTAAATTATCTTTTTTAACTCCAGCGCAATTAATTAAAGTAATTTTTTCATTTGAGCTTTTTATTTTTTTTATCAATTTTAAAATTTCTATCTCTTTTAATAAATCTATTTTTATAAAAGACACATTTTTTAAATCAATTTTCGGTTTTGTTGAATTATAAATTCCAATAATATTGTCAAATTTAGATAATGGTTTAATAATTTGTTGCCCAATACCACCAGATGCGCCAGTTAGAATTATCATTTATTAAATAATTTTTTTTTTTTAAAGTTGTTTAAAATTTTATTTTTTGACCTTATCCAATCTTGGTAAAAAAGCGATGTTATAATTACATCGTGATAAATATTACCTTGTTTGATTTGTTTTTTTAACAAGCCTTCTTTTTTGAATCCTAAAAAAAAGTGTATTTTTAAAATTTTTTTATTATCTGAAAGTGTTTCACCCCAAACTTTTCTTACTTTAAATCTATTAAACATTATATTGATTAATTTAATTTCAACAAGTAAACCCAAATATCTAAAGGATTTTTCCCCTATATAAAACCCCCAAGTACATGTTTTATTGACTTTATCAATTCTTTTAATGGTAGCTAATCCAATAGGTAAATTATTAAAATATATAATTAATGCTTTTTGTTCTTTATTTCTTTTAAGAGCCTCGTACCAAGATTTGTGAGTAGAATAAGAAATAATTTTTTGATTAATCATTTTACTTCTCACATCATGTTGATTTCTCCAGGCAAGAATTTTTTTCAGATAAATAACTTTTATCGGTTTAAATTTTATGTTCTCTAAATACATTATGTTTATTAAATATTAATTTAATTTTTTCCATTTTATAATACATGAGCCCCAGGATAGCCCCACACCAAAACCTGACAAAATTAAAGTATCATTATTTTTGATAATCTTTTTTTTGTCAGCTTCTTTGAGAGCAAATGGGATTGTCGATGAAACTGTATTACCTAAAAATTTTAAATTACTAAATATTTTTTTATTGTCTATTTTCAGCACATTGCCTAAAGTATTCAATATTATTTTACTACCTTGATGGAAAAAATATTTTTTAATTTTATTATCATCTACCTTTGCAATCCTAAAAAGTTTTTTAATATTTTTTGGTATCTGAGAAATTGTAAACATAAATATTCTAGAGCCATTCATAAATAATTCATTTTTACTTTTACTCTTAAAGTTATTATTTCCAGCACCTTCTTTTACAATTAAATCAGGATAACCAGACCCGTCTGTCCCCATTAAAAATGGTCCAATATTTTTTTCCTTTGATCTCGAAACTAAAATAGATGATGCCGCGTCGCTAAATAAAGGTCTACATGTTCTATCCGATTTGTTAATAAATTTAGTGTAGGTATCAGAACAAATTATTAATACATTTTTACTCATTTTACTTTCTATAAATGAGGTAGCAGTAAATAAAGCATACACAAATCCAGAACAGCCTAAATTAATATCAAAACACTTTACATTAGAATTAAGTCCTAGTTTATTTTGTATGATGCAGGATGTAGAAGGAAGAAAATATTCTGGTGATTGAGTTACGTACAATAGTGTATCAATTGAATCTTTATTAAATTTTTTTAATACCTTTTTTGCTGCCCCAATTCCCAAATCCATGGCTGTCTGATCATTTTTGGTAAACCAAATTTTTTCAATTCCAGTTTTGTTAATTATTTTTTTTATATCCCATAAAGGATTTCTTTTTTTTAAAGAATTGACTTTCAGGCTGTTCTTAGGCAGCATTGTTTCAATATATTTAATAGTAGAATGGTACTTCAATTTATTTCAGCAGTTTTTTTTTTTTAAAATTTTTTCTATCTTTTCAACAGTATGTGCGTCAGCAAGTTCTTTGATATTCTTAGCTTTACCTGACAATTTTTGATCCAATTGTAACATTATATTAAGATGCCCGATAGAGTCCCAATCCTCAAAACTATTTAAGCTAGTAGTATTTTTATATTTTTTTTTTGGAAAATTTAATGCTTTAATAATCAAATTAATTAAATCCTCTTTTTTTAATATTTTCATTTTTTTAAATTTAATTTATTATTAATACTACTTGAATTATAAGCAAAATAAATGTCTGTTTTCCAGAGTAGCATGCCAAAATTAACTTTATAATTAATTATTTTTTTTTGTTTGAGTTTTTTTAAAGTGACAAGGTTTTTATACATTGTTTTTGGCAATAACCATTGTTTACTAGAAATTTTTTTTACATATTTAAATTTAATATTCGCATATTTAATGATTTTGCTTGTATTAGAAAAAGATAGTACAGGAAAAATTAGAACACCCTCCTTTAATAAATGACTATTAGCTTCATTTATTACTTTCTTTACTAATTTAGTACCATCCTCTCCAGCCATGCAACTAACCCTGTTAAACCAAGGAGAAATTTTTGCAATTTTTTCTGCAATACCAGAAACATCATTTATTATAAAATTAAATTTTTTCTTTTTCCAGGGTTTAAGTAGATCACCTTCTTTAGCATCAATATTTACACTATTTTTTTTGGCATTGAGTTTTATTAGATTTATTGTTTTTTTATCTAAATCTGATGCAGATAATTTAAATTTTTTTTTAAAAATTTTCAATAATGCTATACCAACATAACCACTTCCTGCACCCACATCTAATACACTGCCATTTAATTTTAAATTATTTTTGATTGTTTCAATTAATAAATCACTGGTACCTGTGGGATGAAAGACATTGCTGGACAATTTTAGTTCAACATATTTATTTTTAAACAATTTCATTAATTAATTCTTATAAAATTTTCTATTATTTCAAGATTTTTGTTGATTACAAATTTTGCACCAAAGTTTGATATATGGTTATTATCACTAAAATATAAATTGTAATTTTCATCAGCCTGTAAACAAGAATTTTTTGTACATAAATTTTTTACAGGATCAATATACAGCACTTTATAGTTTTTTGATAAATTGGATTGAATTTCTTTTCTCATCAATAAATTTAGCTCTCTAATGCTGTCTAAAAATTTATATTGTAAATACGATGTCTCATAAAAGTTAGTACAAGATAATTGTTTTTTTAAATACTTCGCCCTTAAAAGACATGATTTTATATCAAGATTATTATTCATAATTGATGGTATCTGTCCCATTATAATAATTTTTTTAATATTTTTAAAATTTAAGTTTTTATTAATTAGATTAATATTCGATATAAATCTTTTGGCAACTTCCTTGGAAATTAAAGAATTTTGATAATCAAACCACTGGCTACCAATAATTAATGTATCGGCATCTGTATTAATCTCTGAGCATTTAAGAAATTGATCCTCGCTCTTTTGATGAGGAAAATTGCTACAAATCCTAGAATAATTAGTTAAAATTAAATTATTTTTTGATGCTAATTCTGCAAAAGGTTGAAACCACATTGTGCCATTGCTGTCACCTAGTAAAATTATGTTAGATTCTTTTTCCTTACCAGTTTTACAAATTAGCTCTTTAACTTTTTTAAATATACTTTTTTCTAGAGTGCAAATTTGAGAAAAAGATTTGTCATTTAAATGATTATATAATTTTTGTTGTTTTATATCTAGACGAAAAATAAAGCCATTATTTTGAAAAGTAAAAAAGCATAAAGAGATTATTGTTAATATGGAAAAGAAAGAAATTATTTTTTTTTTTAAATCATATTTTTTTCTCCATGGTTTTTCTATAAATTTGTAAATAATAAATGAAGAAAGTATCGAAATCAAAAGTATAATTATTTTATTCATAAAGCTTAAAGTACCTAAGTTATAATATCTAAAAATAGAAATAATTGGCCAATGAACCAAATAAAGAGAGTAACTTATAAGTCCAAAAAAAATCATTATTTTATTATTTAATAATATCTTTAAAAAACTTTTATCCTTAAAATAAATAAGTAAACCTGTTCCTAGCAAAGCAGGCAGTGCATATATTCCAGGAAATTTAGTATTAGCGTTTAGAAAAAAAATTGAAGAAATTATTAAAAAGAAACCTAAAATAAAAAAAAATATGTTTGTTGGTTTGCTAAAATCTTTTTTATCTAAAAAAACTAAAACTGCACCAAATAAAAATTCAAAAAAACGAAATGGTGCTAAATAAAAAATAGTGTCAGCTGTGTATTTTCCATATAAAAAATTATAAAAAAATTGTGTTTCTAAAATTAAACCCTTTGAAAATATAAATTCAATTAAGATAATTGAAAAAATTATAGTTGTGATAATAATGATTAAACTGAAAAACTTATTTGAATACTTAACTAATAAAAATAATAATAAAGGCCAAACCAAATAAAAAGTCATTTCAATACCTAATGACCATGTATGTAGGAATGGTTTAAATTCTGATATTTGATCAAAATAATTGCTTTGTGTCCAAAAGAAAATATTAGATGTGAAGAGTATTGAGGATAAAATAGATTTAGAAAAATTAGAATAATCACTTGGACTCAATATAAAAAATGCAAAAATAAAGGAAACTAATGAGACAAAAACTAATGCAGGAAGTAGTCTTTTGAATCTTTTAATGAAGAAGAGCCTATAAGAAAATTTTTTTCTCTCTACTTCAGATTTGATAATATTTGTTATTAAGTATCCACTGATTACAAAAAATATATCAACACCTACGAAACCTCCATTAATAAAAGAAATTTTTAAATGATAAAAAACAACAGCAAAAACAGCTATTGCTCTAATTCCATCAATTTCGGGTTGGTATGGAGCATTTTTCATCTAATAATTAACTATCTAAAAATTTTTTAATAAATAATTTAATTTTCATACTCAATGTTTTTCCAATAACTTTTTCTAAAATTTTAAAAAATGGAAAAAGTATTTTTTTAAATATTTTAAATATTTTAATTTTTTTTTCACTTGATTCAAAGTTTTTAGTTTTTTTAATTAAACTTAGAAGCTCTTTGTTAACGAATGAGTTGTTATTATCAAGATTTAAATTCCTTCTAGTAATCATTTGATGAATCCACTCTTGTAAGAATGAAGGTTTTGAATAAACGATTTCCCATTTTTTATCATAAGGGTAATCATAAAATCTTATTGACTCCCCAACAGAATTTTTATGGTATCTGTTAATATTAAAAAAAAAGCCATTATTATTTATTTTTGTTTGAATAATTTTAAAGTATTTTTTAATTATATCTAAATTCATTTCCATAAATGACCTTGTATTAATAAATAAATCTACTTTATCAACTTCTAGTGAATACCACGGTGGTAATATGAATATATCTCCTTTATTCAGATCATTATTTAATAATTTTTTATTTTTAAGATCGGTTACTAAAATAATTTTTTTCTCAGGAAAGTGTTTTGATAAATAATAAGAAGATATCAAATTCGCTTCTGGCAAATCAATTATTATATATTTGCAATCATAATTTTTAATAATTTTTTCTGCAAAAGAACCATAGCCACCACCAATTTCAACTATAACATTTATTGTGCTTTTGCTAAAAACAAATTTATTAAGGTCGTGAAGCCACTTGATATGAAATAATTGTCCAGTGTCTACTATTTTATCATTATAAAAAAATATCTGTTTACAATTACCAATATTAACTTTATTTAAGTTTTTATAAATAAAGTTAATGCCGATTTCGTTAATTAATTTTGAAAAAATTTTTTTTTGATCATCAATACTATACCTGTCATCTAAACCATCAGAAAGAGTATTATTTCTAAAATTTTCTAAATTTTCAATACTGTATAAATGTTTTCTTTCATCAAATTTTTTCCAATGCTTACTTTTTTCAACAGCATCATAATCCTCAAAACTTAATTTGAAAGCTTTAATCATATTTTCTATCATAATATTTTTTTATACTAATTTTCTAAAAATAACTTACATTAAAAAAAAAACTAATAAAAATATTATTAATTAATGATCATTGGACTAATACCATCAAGATTAAACTCTTCTAGATTAACTGAAAAACCTTTGTTGGAAATTGATGGGCTGCCTTTAATAGTCCATACTTTTAAAAGAGCTCAACTATCAAAATTTTTAGATAGAGTTATTGTTTGTACAGACAGTAAAAAAATTTTAAAAATTGTAAATATGCATGGAGGAGAAGCAATAATGACCTCAGGTAAGCATACTAATGGAACGGAACGTATAGCTGAAGTATCAAAAAAATTTAAATGTGAACTAATAGTTGATATTCAAGGAGATGAACCTTTAATTGACCCAAATAATATTGATAAACTAATAAATTATCACAAAAAAAATCAAAATAAATTTGATATTATCGTTCCTTCAGCAGAAATTAAAGATCCTGGTACTAAAAACGTGGTTAAAATAATTGCAAACAAGGGTAATAAAATCATTTACATGTCTAGAGCGGCAGTGCCATTTAATTTTAAAGCTAAAAGTAAATTTTACAAACATCTTTCAATAATTTCATTCAAACCAAATATACTTCAAAAATTTGCTAAATTAAAAAAAAGTAATTTAGAAAAAATTGAAGATATAGAGTTATTAAGAGCTATTGAAAATGACATTAACGTTGGAACTTTATACTTAAAAAGCAAAAGTATTGCTGTGGATATTAAAGAAGACTATTTAGAAGCTATAGAAATTATGAAAAAAGATGAGAATAGAAAAAAATACTAAAAATAAAATGATTATTTTTGATTTAGATGGTGTATTAATAAATTCTAAAGAAAATATGAGACTTTCTTGGAATAAAGTAATGATTGAGCATAATTTAAAACAAAATTTTGAAGAATATTTTAAATATGTTGGATTACCATTTTTTAAAATATTAAAAAAATTAAAGATTACAGAAAATTTAAAAGATATCAAAAAAACTTATGACAAGAATTCAATAAAGTTTTTTAAAAAAATAAAATTATACCCAAATGTTAAAAATATTTTAACTAAGTTAAAGCAAAATAATACCTTGGGATTGGTAACATCAAAAGATTTAAAAAGAACAGAGCAAATTGTAAAACTATTTTCGTTAAAATTTGATTATATTTATAGCGCCACTGAAGGTGGAAGGGGTAAACCAAATCCATTTCAAATAAAAAAAATTTTAAAAGATTCTAAAATTCCAAAAAAAAATAGCTATTATATTGGTGATATGTATGTAGATTATTTAACATGTAAAAATGCAAAAATAAATTTTATTTTTGCATCTTATGGATATGGAAAAAATGATAATAGATATGATTTAAAAATTAAAAATTTAAATGAACTTAAAAAATTATAATTAATACATTCGTACTTTTGTTTATTTATAAAATATTTAAGACTCTTAATTGATATAACATTAATGAAATTAAATAACGAAACAGTATTAATAGTGGGATCTGGGCCAGGTGTAAAATTGCCAGATAGCAATTTTAAAGAAATATATTCATCAAATGCGAGTGCTCAATTAGGAGCAACATATAAGAGTTTTTACCCTCAAGCACAGCATACGTGCACAATAGGATCAAGATCTTTTTTGAAAATTAAAAAAATAAAAGAGGAGGTTGTTAAATCAAATCCCAATCATTTAATAGTAAGAGATAAAGATTCAAATATAAATGATATAAAGATACTGTTCTCCAAAAAAACAGAGATACTTGTATATAATAAAGTTAAACAATTTTTATTTCAAAAAAATTTTTTTGTAAGAGGTATTATAGATTTGATACTAGCAGAATATAACTATGAATTTTCTTATAAAGATAAATTAAGACATTTTAATAGAGCTATAGTTGAAAAAGGATTCTTGGGGGTTTCAACAGGATTTTTTAACATATTGTTAGCTATTCATAAAAACCCAAATTCAAAAATAGTAATTACAGGGCTGAGTTTTGAAGGTGGTGAACATTTTTATAACTCAGGAAGCATGTCAAAAAATAGAGGATATGTAGATAAATATTTAATTCAAAGATTAAAGCCACATATCAAAAATAAATTAATTTTTACAGAAAAAAAGACTATCAATAAGACAGAGTATGACACCTGGGATAAAAATTATTTATGATAATAGAACTTTTTGGAATGCCAGGTGCTGGTAAATCCTATTTATTGAAAAAAATAATTAGTAGAATTGACAATAAAAAAAAAATTTTCAATTATCAAAAATTTTTTTTTAAAAAGTATTTAATCAAAAATCAAAATACATTATTAGATAAATTATTTACAAAACTTTATTATTACTATGTGAAAAGAAATTATTTAAAATCAAATTTTATTTTTAAGAAAAATTATAATCAATTATTGAATAAAATAAAATTATATAATTTTAAAAATTATATTGAGTTAATAGAAAATTATAAAATACTTCTAGAATATACTCCATATTCTAAAGATAGAAAAGAAAGATTAATTAATAATTTCCTTATAGAATTAATTTCATATGAGGAAAAAAAAATAATAAATTTTGATACAAATGAAATTATATTAACAGATCAAGGATTTTATCAAAAATGTTTTTTAAATTTTAAGGATTTAAAAGATAAACATTTAATTAAATCAATTAAAAAATATATAAAATATGTACCTATAATTCATGTTGCATTATTTATAAACACAGAAGCTTCTAAATCTATTTATAGAACAAAAAATAGAAATTATGGTTTTAAATATTATTTAAACGACCTTAAATACCTACAGGAATATAAATCTATTAATAATTATATAATAGAGTCTTTAAATGATAAAAAAATAGAATTAATAAAATTTAAGTCTAGTGATTTGAGCGACAAAGAATTTAATCTTATTTCAAAAAAAATAAATTAATATGAAAATTTTACAAATTAATTCATCTGAAACAGATGGTGGTGCTGCAATAGCAGTTTCAAGGCTTCACTCTGCTTTGTTAAAAAATAATGCCGTAGATAGCTGGATGTTAGTTAAGGATAAATCAAATATGAATAAAAATGTTATTTCTCTCAAAAAAACAAAAATTAACTATGATTATTTAAAATTTTTTTTGAATAAAGTTTTTAGTAAGTTGAATAATGGAAAAAATAAAAACCTACACTCATATTCAATTTTCAAATCAAATATTATTACCCAAATAAATGAAATTCAACCTTCATTAGTCAATTTAAATTGGGTTTGTGATGACTTACTTTCAATAGAACAAATTAATGAAATTCAATTCCCAATAATATGGACAATGCACGATTTTTGGCCATTTTCTGGAGCAGAACATTACCCGTTAGACACACGTTTTATGAATGGATATTTATCTAATAATAGAGAAGTTGACGACAAATTTTTTGATGTCGATAAATGGGTGTGGGAAAGAAAATTAAAATATAAGAATAAAATTAAAAATATAATTTGTACTAGTCAGTGGATGATTGAAAAAGTTAAGAAAAGTGTAATTTTTAAAGATGCAAATATATTTCATGTGCCATGCACTATAGATATAAATAAATGGTCTCCAATAAACAAAGTAGAGGCAAGAAAAAAATTATCTATACCTCTAGATAAAGATGTTTTTATTTTTGTTTCCTCGAATGGTATCCGAGATAAAAGAAAAAATTTTGATTTTATAATTAAAATGTTGAAAAAAAATTTTTTTAATAAAAAAAATTTAGAGATTATAATTGTAGGCAGTGATCAAAAAAATTTCTCATTTGAGGGTTATGAATTTAAAAATTTTAAGATTAGTTATCAAGACTACAAATTATTAATTCTTTTATATTCTTCAGCCGACCTATTATTAATGCCAAGTAAACTTGAAGCTTTTGGACAAACAGCTCTAGAGGCAGGTCTTTGTAACACTCCAACGATAGGTTTTAGAGAAACGGGTTTAGAAGATATTATTAATCATAAAAAGACAGGTTATTTATCAAATAATAATGACTTAGAAGATTTTATTAATGGTATTAATTGGTGTCTTGAGCAAAAAAAAAATAATCAATTTCTATTGGGTGATCAAGCGAGAAATTATATTATTAAAAATTTTTCTAATGAAGTAGTAGCTAAAAAATATTTAGAAGTTTGTAAAAAAATAATATAAGATTTATATTATATTTTTTTTTAAAATATTTATTACTTTATCTTGATTTTTAATAGATAGCCCAGCATACATTGGAATACTAATACAATTTTTATAATAATTTTCACTAGAAGGAAAATTTTTTATAGAATCTTTTTTTTTATAAAATGGATGCCTATATATTGGCATATAGTGAATATTACATCCAATGCCTTTATTGGTTAATGTTTTTAATAAGTTATCTCTATCTTTCTTATTATTATTTTTTAATAAAATTATATATAAATGATAGGAAGAATAGTAATTTTTTGGTACTCTTTGAAAGTGAAGTGGTAAATCTTTTAATGCGTGGTCATATCTTTTTGCTAATAAATTTTTGTATTTTACCCATTTATCTAATTTTTTTAATTGTAAAATTCCTAATGCTCCCTCCACTTCATTCATTCTATAGTTAAAGCCCAATTCTACCTGTTCATAATACTTCGGGCTTTTATTTTTAAATTTTTTTTTATTTTGTCTTGAAATCCCATGCTCTCGAAAAAGTTTAAGGTAAGCATAAATTTTTTTACTGTTAGTGGTAGCAATACCACCTTCACATGATGTAATTGTTTTCACAGGATGAAAGCTAAAAACAGTAACATCACTAAACTTACAACTACCCACCTTGTTATTAAAAAATTTTGACCCAATAGCATGTGAGGCATCTTCGATTATTTTGAATTTATATTTTTTTTTAAGTCTGTTAATATCTTGCATATTGCAAGTTAAGCCACCCAAATGTACTAAAATGATTGCTTTGGGTAATCCCCCCCTTTTTTTTGCAGTAATTAATTTTTTTTCTAAAAAATTAACAGAAATATTAAAAGTACTAAGATCGATATCTAAAAACTCTATTTTTGCACCACAATAAGCTCCACAATTTGCACTAGCGACAAAACTAATTGCTGAGGTCCAAACTATGTCATTTTTTTTAATTTTTAAAGCCAGGCATGCAATATGCAAAGCGCTAGTTCCACTATTGACAGCGACCGAGAACTTAGAGCCACAGTATTGAGAAATACCTTTTTCAAATTTAGGAACCATTGGTCCTTGAGTAAGGTATTTTGATAAAAGAACTTTATTGATTTGTAAGGACTCTTCTTTTGTTACTAATTGTCTAGAGTAAGGAATCATTTTTATTTATTTAAAATTTTCTAACGGTTGGTAATATTTTTTTACTAAAAAAAAGTAAATCTTTTTCATAATCAAAAAAAGTTAATGCAATACCACTAACCTTACTTTTTTTAATAATTTCTAGTTTTTCAATTACATCCTTAGGATTTCCAACTATTGTATATCCACCTAAAGAACCAGCAATAGTTTGTTTCACTTGTTTTAGATAAGCGGCTAGCATATTTTTTTTAGACCATTCAAGATTTCCAATAAAATTATTTACTGCTTTTGTATCTTGGTTTTTAAGTGAATATTCTTCATAAAAATCTAAAGCTTCGCTCCTACTTTTTTTACAGACAATATGTATGGGTGAAAAAATTTTAATTTTGTTATTAAATTTTCTAGCATTTTCAATCATATCAGTATTATTTTTTTTTAGTGTTTTTAAACTACTAAACATTGTTAGAAGAATATCACAATTTTTTGTGGCAAATTTTCTTCCTTTTTCAGAAAAGGCAGCAGAAATTGTTAAAAATTTTTTTTGATCAATAATTTTTGGGAAACATTGTGCATTTTCAACTTTAAAAAAATCACCTTTGAATGATATCTTATCACTTTTTTTATTAATTAATTTTTTGTATATTCTTAGCCATTCGCTTCCATATTTGTATCTTTCGACACTAGAATAATTGGAATTAACATTAAACATTTTATATTCAGACTTATTCCATCCACAAACAATATTTACACCAAATCTACTATTTGAAATATTGTCAATTGATGTTGTAGCACGAGCTGCAAAAATTGGATGTACAAAAGAAGTATGTATTGTAGAAAATATATAAATTTTTTTAGTAATAGCAGCAATAGAAGACATTAAACTGAATGTCTCAAATGTTTCCTTGTGAGGTCGTGTGTGCCCGCCCCAATCATTCCATCTTGCAACAGGCAGCAAAAAATCAAGTTTATTTTTTTCTGCTATTGAACAAATATTTTTTATTTTCCCCCAACTAGGTTGCCATCTTTTTTTAGATTTAGTAATTGTGACACCATTACTTGCATTAAAAGCAAATAAACCAATATTGAATTTATTTTTAATCATAGAATTTTAAAATATATTTTTTGATAATGAATTGCTATATAATTATTTTTAATAATAAATCAAATTATAATAGTGAATATTACAAATATATATCAAAAACAAATAAAATTATTTTTTGAACAAACTGTAAAAAATTTAAATTATTCTAAATCTAATTTGATTAGAAATAATAATTTAAGAATTAGTTATCAAAGTATTCGAAATAAAATTGAAAAAATTAATTTTTTTCTTTCTGATTTTAAAAGAGAAAGAATAGCTATATTTTCTGATAAAAGTTTAAATTATTATGCAGCAGTTTTGTCAGTTATTTTATCTGGTAATATTTGGATTCAAATTTCCCCGACAATTCCAATTAAAAGAATTAAAATAATTATAAAAATTTCAAATGTTAAAAATGCTATTTATGATGAAAGCTTTAATAATAAGAATATTCTTAAAATAAAAAATATTAGATTTTTATTATTATCTAGAATTATGAAAAATAAAAATAAAAAAAAATTAGATATAATAAGTCCCAACCCCCACGATACATCTATGATTTTTTTTACTTCTGGCTCAACGGGTCTCCCAAAAGGAGTCGATATAAGCTATATTAATTTCGTATCCTGTTTATTTTATCAAATAAAAAATCTTAAATATAGAAAAAATAAAGAGATATTTTCTGATTATCACGATCCTTCTTTTGTTATGAGTTTAGTTATAATATTTCCAGCAATATTTTTAAACTGTCAAATAGCACCAATTACAGAAGTTAGCGATAAAATATTTCCTGCCAACCATATTAAAAAAAATAAAATTACTGTATTAATTACTGTTCCTTCTTTTATGCTTTTTTTAAAAGAAAATTTAAGAGATACTAAAATTAAACTTCATAACTTAATTCTTTGTGGGGAAAACTTTCCTATAAATATTCTAGATTTTATATTAACATCTATAAGGTATAAAAATTTATTTAATTGTTATGGGTCTACCGAAACTTCACCGTGGGCATTTTTTTTTGAATATAAAAAAAAATTTTACAATCTAATAAAAAAAAATAATCAAGTTCCCATTGGTCTTCCATTTGGTAATTTAAAAATTAAGATTGATAAAAAAAAAGAATTATTAATTAGTGGTTCAGTAATATCAAAAGGATATTTATCTAATAATGAAAATTTTCCTAATGAAAAATTTATTAAAATAAATAATGATATATATTATAAAACTGGTGATATAGTTAAGAAGAGCAATAAAATATTTTTTTGCAAGGGAAGAACTGATACACAAGTCAAATTAAGAGGCTATAGAATTGATACAACTGAGATTGAAAATCACGTAAAAAAAATAAAGCACATAATTTATTCATATTGTTACCTAAGTATTAAAACTGAAAATCCTTATTTAGTTTTAATTGCAGTAAATGATAAAAATATTAGCGTAAGTAATGTTATTGAACATTTAAAAAAATATGTACCTAGTTATATGTTGCCTAAAAAAGTTTTATTATTAAAGAAATTAAGGTTCAATAAGAATGGTAAAGTTGACAAAGCTTTCTATAAAAATAAATATTAAATAAATGAAATTATTAACTGAGTTTAAAACAACTGAAATTGTATTAATCTTCTCTGATTTGTATCAAATTTTTTTAAATGGAAATCATCAAAAAATATTAAAAGAAGCAGAAAGTTTAATAAAAAGTTTAATAAAAAATAACAAGACAGTTGTTCTACCAACATTTAATTTATTTTTTCCAAAGACTAAAATCACAAGCTTTTCAACTGATCATATCACTACAGGATATTTGAACAGATACTTAGTAAAAAAATTCAAATTTAAAAGAACGTTAAGACCCATGTATAATTATGCAGTAATAGGCCCACAGTCAAAAAGTATATTATCTATGAAACAAACAACAGCTTGGGGAAAGGACTCTGTTGTTGGATATTTAATTAAAAATAAATGCCTTGGTGTAGGATTAAATATTGATCCTAAAAAATTCAATTGGTTAGCAATACATTATTGTGAAGAAAAAGCTAAAGTTCCTTATAGATATTATAAAAAATTTAATGGCTATAATAATAGTATTAAAAAAAAAGTTTATGAAAAAATGTTTGTTAGAGACCTTGATGTTTTAAAAATTGAAGACGGCAGAGTATTAAATACAAAACTTATAAAAAAAAAAAAAATTAAAACAAAAAAAATTATGAGCTTTAAAGTTTCGTTCATTAATCTTATGGATTATAGTGATGAAGCAGAAAAATTGTTGAGTAAAAATATTTACTCTTTGGTAAAAAATGAAAAGAGAATAACTTAGGTATTTTCAAATAAATAATAAATTATTAAATATTAAGATTTCATGATATTAAACTTTCAATAAAAATATTATTATTTATAGATTATGAAAAAAATAGAAGAAATTCTTAAGAAAAACTTTGTGAGACTCAAAAAAGAAAAAATTAATGATAAAACTGATTTAATTAAAAGTGCTCTAATAGATTCTCTAGAGCTTGTTAAATTGTTAACTATACTAGAAAAAAAATATAATTTTAATCTTAAAAGTTATCAAAAAAAATATAAAAATTTTATTGTTAAAAATCTAGATAATTTTATAAAATAAGTTAGTACAATTTTTCTATATCTTTAATTTCATTGGGACATTTTTTTTTAATGATGTCGTATTTATTTTTTATAAATTTTAGTAAAATATTGTCTTTAGGAAATTTAGTTCTATTTATTTTTCTTACAGTCTGAATTTCAGCTGCTGTTCCAGTTAAAAATACATTTTCAGCTTTAAGTATATGGTTTATTTTATAGTTTCCTACTTTTACTTTTATCCTAAATTTTTTGCAAATTTTTATTACTGATTTTCTAGTTATACCATTTAAAATTGAATGTTCTGACGGTGTATATATAACATTTCTCTTGATCCAAAATATATTACAAGCCGAAGACTCAGCTATATTCTTTTTTAAATCTAACATTAAACAATCATCAAATTTTTTTTTATCAGAATCTATTCTTGAAATAACTGATGTCTGATATGAGCCTGAGGATTTTGCTTCAATAGGGTAAATTTTATTATTTAATCTTGGGTATTTTGATAAATTTAAAGAGATTCCTTCATCTTTAGAAAATAATTTAGACCATTCCCAAGAGGCAATGCATACTATAGTTTTACAACTCTTAGTTTCTGGAGACATAGAATGTGAAGATCTAAATATTATGGGTCTAATATATCCATTTTTAATATTATTTATTTTTACTAGTTTCCTAGATATATTTTCTAATTGTTTAATTGATTTGTCTATATTCAATTTCATTAAATTTGCTGATCTATATAACCTTTTCAAATGTTCTTTTAAAAAAAGAGGTTCACCTTTATAGACACCAATTCCTTCAAAAATTGCCGTAGCAAAGTGTAAAGAATGGCTTAATACGTGGATCTTTGCATTTTTGTTATTTATAAATTTATTATTAAAATAAATTTTTCCGTTAAGTTTTGAAAAATCCATTTTATATTTTTCTTTTATTCAAACCATTATCTTTTGAAATAAAAAAAACTAGAGATTTTCTTTCTCCATTTAAAACTTTTGTTACCTCATGTGGATAAGTACAATTACTTAATATTAGGCTTCCAAATTTAGGCTTGTAGTCAATAAAACTTTTATCTTTTTGGTAAACTCTATAAAGTCCACCTTCAAAATTATTTCCTAATTGAATTACAGCAGCTGCTAGATAATCTGGATTGCTATCAATATCAAGGTGGTACCCAACAAAGCAGTTTTTATTAATCTGATTATATTGCACTCTTCTATAATATATTTCATCATCTACATTTATTATATTTTTTATAATATTTGTAACTGTGTTTTGTGAAAGTATATTTAATAATTTTTTTGAGTAGGGGTTTTCAACAATTAAAGGTTTATCAACGTCAGTCATAAACCTTCCCACTAATAAATGATTTGCTTCACCTGCGTCACCAATTTTAATAAATTCCTTTTTAACATCTTTACAATAGTTATCCAGCAAAGATAAATCATTAATTTTAAATGGATTAGTTTCATTATCCAATGGAATCATTACAGTTCCGTTATCCTTGTATTTTTGAGAGTAATAATCAATTCTCTGATTAGACATATTTTGGTTTTCCATAAACTACTGGTAGATCTTTATTAATATTATAAAAATTACCCATTTTAGGGTGATCTAATCCCAGAATAATCGGATTTTTAAATTTTTCAATAAAAAGATCACCCATCGTTGTATATTCTGCACCTTGTTGGACTACGATATCTTTATGGTCATCTTCATTTTTTCCAGGAAACCAAGAAGAATATAATGCCGATCTTGAAGATGCTATTTCATTTACAAATTTTTTAAAATTTATATCTTTTTTATATTTTCCTTTAATTTTTTCTTCATTTATCTTACACATTTTTAACCAATTTTTTTTATTAGATAATTCTTTAACTAATAATGTAACTTGTGCAGAGGTGCCCATTTTTTTTTGCATTTTTTTAGAACTAGTCTCTAATTTTTCTAAAAATTGTTTTTCAGTAATTTTTAACCGTTTGCATATGTTTGTAGAATATGACTCAAAGTCCCCGTAACATAAATAGTGTTCAAATTTAATATTATTTTTTTTTAATAATTGGTGCACATTATGAATAATTTTTATTAGTCTTTTGCCAATAAGTCCAAAACCATCATTCAATTGATTGAAAGTGTATTTGTATAAGCCGAGAGCCAACCTTACATGCTCATAATCTGGACATAGAGGTGTAATTATTGTTATTTTTTTACCCTTTAGCGCATTAATAATCTTTACTCTTTGGCTTGTTCCAATATTTTCTAATTCAGCTATAGTTTGTAAATCTTCAAAAAAAGCACTCATTTTAAATAAATTTTTAATTTCTTCATCAAAAATTAATAGAGTAAGTAAAGAGGGATTATAACCAAGTGATTTTCCAACATCAGAAAATATAATGTTTACATTATTTGTTTTTTTATTTTGTATTCTTTTTTTTAATATCAATTCTTTAATATTATATTTAATTTTTACTAATTCCCAAAAAGCGTAGTATTTATATTCAGTTTTTTTTACTCCTGAAAAATTTTTTGATATTAAAAAGTAATCTTTTTTTAGTTTTTCAATTTTACTCTTTAAATTTACTATTTTAAGTTTTTTATAGTTTATCTTTTTTATATCAACAATTTGTCTAAGAATATTTTTAGAAATTGAGGAATCTATATTTATAACCTGTTGTATCTTAGACATATTTTGAAAATAATTCTAATGAGTTGTCAAATTCTTTTTTTTTTGTTTTAGGGACAGAAACATATATTATTGATGAAATATCTCCATATTTCTGTTTTAGAATTTCTAAATCATTTTTAATTTTATCAGGAGAGCCATATAAAATAGTATTTTTTGCAGCCTCTATTGGAGTATTTATATTTTCACCAAAGCAATGATGTTTATTAAAAGTTTTAAGTTTTTTAAATAGTATCTCAGTTACCTTCATAAAAGGAGAGTCTTTAGAAAAAACTAACTTGTCAGCATTATTATTACTTTCATTTACATAAATTAATCTTGAAAGTTTAATCTTTTTTAATGCTTCTTTTTTTTCTAAATTAGAATATTTAAGATAATTGTTTATGTGATTATCAACTAAGTCATTAGAACAAAAATTAGAAATAACAATTGACCAATTATTTTTTGCACATAATTGAACATTGTAAGAGTTTTTGTTTAATGCAGGCATTATTATTTCTAAGTCTTCTCTATTTTTGTATAATCTATTAAAAAATCCCAATCCAAGTTCTTCATTGTTAGTTTTAGCCGTTGATACTTTGTAATTTTCACTTTTTATATCAACAAAACTTTCTGATTTAAGTAATTGATTGATGATTTCATAGCTTTCTAACATTAGCTTGTGATTTTCCGATTCTAAAAGGTTTATGGCTTCTAAATCAGATCCATTTGCCCCACATCCGATACCAAGGATTAATCTTCCTTCAGTAAGGTTGTCTGCCATAGCTATTGCAGAAGCAACTACTGCTGGATTATAGAAATTTAAATTAGTAGTTAATGTGCCTAATTTAATTTTTGATGTAAGCTTTGACAAAGCTGACACCATCATTAAACTAGATGTTATTCTTTCATGTCTATCTGTTATATGTTCACCAAAAAATGCTTCATTTAAACCAAATTTTTCAGAATTAACTACTAATTCAATAACCTCATTTAAAATATTTTCAAATGATTCATCTTGATCGTGTATAGGGATGGCAAAAATTCCTTTATTCATTTTGAATGATTTATATATAGTACAGTCTCAAAAATAACACAATAAAACGATACAAAAATTGATATAAAATAAATTAGTATGATTAATTGGATTAAAAAACTTTTCCCTCTTTGTAGATCAATAACAGGTAATGGGACAAGGAAAACGCTTGCTTTTTTTGAAAAAATTAATCCTGAACTAAAAAGACTAAAATTTAGATCTGGAATGAAAGTTTTTGATTGGCTAATTCCACTGGAGTGGAATATTGAGGACGCATATATTCAAAATTTAAAAACTAATAAAAAATATGCAAATTTTAAAAAGAACAATTTGCACGTAGTTGGATATTCAATTCCAGTAAATAAAATTTTAAATAAAAAACAAGTTAAAGAAAAAATCTATACAGAAGCATCGAGACCAAATGCAATACCTTATGTAACATCTTACTATAATAAAAATTGGGGTTTTTGCATGTCAGTAAATGATAAAAAGAAACTACCAAATGGAAAATATAAAGTAATAATCAAATCGAGTTTATTAAAAGGGTCACTAGAAATGTCTCATGCAGTGATTAAGGGAAAATCTAAAAAAGAAATTATGTTTAGTAGTTATGTTTGTCATCCATCAATGGCAAATAATGAATTGTCAGGACCTGTCTTATTAAATGCTATTCTAAATTTTCTAAAAAAAAATATTAAAAATAATTATTATAGTTATAGATTTGTTTTGCTTCCTGAGACAATAGGTTCAATAGCGTATCTTTCAAAGTTTCACAAACATTTAAAAAAGAATTTAATTTGTGGTTACAATCTTAGTTGTGTTGGAGATGAAAGAGCTTACAGTTATCTTTCAAGCAAAGAAGGTAATAATTTAGCAGATCAATCAATTCAAGCAGCATTAATAAATTTAAAAAATGTTAAATATTATAGTTTTTTAAAAAGAGGATCTGATGAGAGACAATATTTATCTCCAAGGATTAATTTACCTTTCTGCACTTTTTCCAGATCGAAATTTGGAGAATATCCCGAATATCATACAAGTGATGATAATATGAATGTTGTGACAGAAAAAGGTTTAAATCAATCATTAGAAGTATTTATTAATATTGTTAAGTCATTTGAAAATGGAGCCCTACCTAAAACAAATATTTTTTGTGAGCCCCAATTGGGTAAAAGAAATTTATATCCCAATATTTCGAAAAAAAATAATTATGATGATATTTTAAAATTAAGATTAGACTTAATTGCTTACGCAGATGGTAAAAAAAATATTTTTGAAATTGCTAAAATCTTAAATAAACCATTGAGTGAAATTAATAACGAGTGTGAACTTTTAAATAAAAAAAAAATACTTGGCAGATTATTTTTATAGATGAAAAAAGTTTTAATTATAGGTTTGGGTAATATAGGTCTTTATGATGATATAAGAAAAAAAAATATTTATACATCACATGCTAAATCATTATCAAAAAGTACATTTTTTAAAGTTATAGGATGTGTTGATGTCATAAAGAAAAGAGCATTAAAAGCTAATGATTTATATGATTTTAGTATATTTAAGAACATTAAAGAAGCACTAAAAAAGTCATCGCCAGATTTAATTGTTATAAGTTTAAAAACAAAGCTTCACTATTTAACCATCAAAGAAATATTTAAATATAAAAAAAAAATTGATATTTTTTGCGAAAAACCAGGAGGGCAAAATTTAGTAGATGCTTTAAAAATACAGGATATTTGTAGAAAAAACAAATCGAAATGCTTTGTTAACTATCAGAGAAGATCATTAAAAAGCAGCTTAAAGATTAAAAAAATTATAAATGATAATAAAAAAGATTATTGCAAAGGGAGCGTAATATATACTAGTGGAATTAAAAATAGTGCTAGTCATTATATTAATCTCTTTCAATTTTTATTTGGAAGAGTAAAAAAAATTAAAAATATAGATTGTAAATCCAGCACAAAATTAAATGATTTTAATGGAGATTTTTTACTTTATTTCAAACATGCAATGATTTATTTCATTTACTCCAATAAACACACTTTTAATTATGCGCACTATACTTTAAATTTTAATAAGTTTAAAATTAATTATCCAAACGGTAAAAAATATATAGAAGTTATTAAAAAAATAAATTCAAATCTGTTTAATAGAAAACTTCTTATAGATTCTAAAATTAAAAAAATAGATCTAGATATTAAAAATTATCAATTGAATGTTTATTCTCAAATTGAAAATTATTTTAAGGGTAAGCATTATGAGCTGTGTGATATAGATGCTTCCTTAAAAACTATGGAAGTGATTGAAAAAATCAGTGTCGCAAAGAGTTAATCTTTAAATTTATTTAATTTTTTTTTTTTAAAAAAACTAGAAACATTTTTTATAAAAAACTTTAAATAATGGTAAATTGTTAAAGGAAAAAAATTATGCATAGACAGGTTCATATTTGTTGATGGGGCTCTTACGGAAAAAGTTGATTCAATTTTATTAGTATATAATTCTTTATTTCGTAGATCAAAATCAAAAATTGGATTTTCAAAGTGAGTATATAAAAATAAACTAGTAATCTCTATATCACCCCATCTATTTTTATAAATACCATTACTTTCATTGACAAATAATTGATATTCATTCCAAGGTTTTTGGATAATTTTTTTAATATTAAATACATTCAAGTTCCCTGATGACCAGTTAATCTTATGCATAAGATTTTCATCATTTTTTAAAATTGCGTTTTTTAAAAGATAATTTTTTGGAAAATAACCATATTTTTTTAAATAACTTTTATAAAATTCCCATAGACCAACTCTAGTTTCTTTATGCGTATACTCAAAAGTGTTCCAAGTATATCCACTTGCACTTGGGTATTGATTAAGAACATCAAATAAATCAAAATTTATTTTTTTTAAAAATCCAGAGTCATCATCAATTTTCATTAAATAATCAAATTTTTTTAACTCTATGTTTGGACATCCAATTTTACCAAATGAGTTTAGATTGCTAGCAAATTTGCACATATGAAGGTAGTCAAGTCTTGATTTTGGAAAGGACTCTTTTACATATCTAAGATTTTTTTTATTATAAAATAGATCTTTAACATCTAGATTAGCTGGCAATTCATTTTTTATATTAAAAAAATAGATTTTATTACTAATGTTTTTATTAATTTCTTTAATAAATTTTTCACTATATATATCTCCAAAATAATGAACATATACAGGGTATTCATATTGATAATTCCAGTTCTTATAGAAATCATATAAACATTTATTTAAAAGTTTTTTTCTAGATGATAATAAATAAACTGCAGCGTTGTGAATTGCCATTTTTAATTTACTTAATTTTTAATTTTAAACCAAAATAATTGTATTAAGCATATATCTACCATAGATTAAATTAATATGTTTAAAAATAATATAGAAAAATATTTCTTCATAATGAATATGACTTTTAGAAATAATAGTCTTTGTAGAATATTGCAACTATGGGAAATAAAAAAATTTCACCTAAAAGGTAATATTTTAGAAATAGGTTCGTCTAAGTTTTCAAAAAATAGCTTTATCAAAGGATTAAAAATAAAAAAAAATCAAAAATGTGATTTTGCAGACAAATTTGAAAAAAATTCAATTAAGATCGACCTTGAAAAAAAAATAAAGATTAAGAGTAATCAATATAAAAATATTATTTGTTTTAACGTTTTAGAGCATATTTTTGAAACAGGAAATGCACTAAACGAAATTTACAGAATTTTAAGAAAAAGAGGAATTTTTTTTGGCTCAACACCATTTTTATATAGAGTTCATGGAGCCCCGAACGATTACTTACGTTTTACAGGTCAATTTTTAGAAAAAAAACTTAACAAACTATTTAGTAAATCTAAAGTAATACCCTTGGGTTACGGACCTTTTACTGGTGCTTACAGTGTCATTTTTGATTATTTAAAAATTATACCATTTCTACCAAATATCGTATTATCATTAACTATTATAATAGATTCTTTTTTAAATCTCTTTATACAAACAGAATTAAAAAAATTATATCCAATAGCTTATTTTTTTATAACAAAGAAATAATTAATATGAAAAAATTTATTAAAAATAAAATTAATTTATTGTTGGAATTTTTTGGATACCAGATTCAAAAAAAAAAAATGATAAAACCTATTTTAGAAATTAATTCCTTAGAAAAAAAAATAATTACTCAGGCAAAAAAAATTTCGATCACCACCCAAGAAAGACAATGGGCATTAATTCAATCTATTAAACATATAAAAGCTAACAATATTCAAGGTGATATAGTTGAGTGTGGAGTTTTTAGAGGGGGAAATATTGCAATAATTAAAGCAATATCTAAAAAACTTAATATTAATAAAAAAATTTTTGCTTATGACACCTATGAGGGAATGTCAGAACCTTCAAAATTTGATATAGATACGAAACTAAATAAAAGTGCATTAGAATTGATGCAAGAAACTTCGAAAGAAAAATTAAAAGGGGATAATATATGGTGTTATTCAGATCTTGATTCTGTGAAAAAAAATATATTAAATATTACAAATGATATTAAAAATATTATTTTTGTAAAAGGGGACGTAAATAAAACATTAAGAATAATAAATAATATTCCCAAAAAAATATCATTGCTCAGACTAGATACAGATTTTTATTCAAGTACTAAAATAAGTTTAGAAATTCTATTTCCAAGATTAGTAAAAAATGGTGTTTTAATTATTGATGATTATGGAAGTTGGGAGGGTTGTAAAAAAGCTGTAGATAATTATTTTAAAAATAAAAAAATTTGGTTACATTATGTGGATAATGATTGCAGATTATTAATTAAAAAGTAGTTTAATAATTTTTTTTTATAAAGTTTATTAAATCGATCTTATTAAGTGAGCTGATTCTATTTAAGTTTTTTATTAATTTTAAGATCAAGATTATTAAAATAAAATACTTATTTTGATTATTATCAATTCTAATCTGATTTTTTTCAAAAAATAACTCCCAAAAATCTACTGTACTTGATATTCCACCTGGCCTAAATATTCCAAATAATTCATTTTTCTTTGAAGCAACACCTTTGAGTTTATTATGAATTATTGCTCTATAGAAATAATCAAAATCTGATGAATATTTATAATTTAAAGAATATTTACCATTTATAATAGCAGCCTTTCTTGTAATATAAAAACCTGTAGAATGACTTGTGTAAAAATACCATGTATATTTTATTTTCCAGGGTTTAAAACCATGTAGTAATCCCCAATGTTTTTTTACAGTACCGAAAAAAAGATCTAAAGTTGGATATTTTTTATAATATTTTACTAAATAATTTAATGCATCAGGTAATAACAAGTCATCAGAGTTAACCATGCCTATTAAATCTCCTTTAGATAGAATTAACCCTTTATTAACAGCATCATAGAGTCCCAGATCGCTTTCACTAACTATATAATCTATATTGTTTTCATATTTTTTAATTATTTTTAAAGTATTATCTGTAGAGCCTCCATCAATAATTAAATATTCAATATTTTTATATTTTTGATTAAGAACACTATTAATAGTCTCTTCAATAAACTTTTCATTATTCATCACAATCGTAATGATGGTTATAAGTGGTTCATTTTTTCTTGAATTTTTAAATTTATTGTGAATTCTCAAGCCTCCCTCATACAATCTTTGTTTATTTTGTGGCAGACGATCTTTAGATCCAATTAGTAAGGAATTATATTCCATTATATTTGTATATAGCTTCTATTATGTATTTTTAATTTATAGTATAAACACATGATTTAATTATAACTATTTTTTTTACAAGAAATGAATTCATATCATCACAAATATTATAGTTTCATTAGTGAGTATTTAAATAACCTTAATAAACCAAATATACTAGAGTTTGGAGTGGGTGAGGGAGTTACCACAAAAATATTTCTAAAAGTCTGTGAACATAAAGGTGGATCATTAGTTTCAGTAGATGTTGAAGATTCTTCATCAAAATTTAATAGCGATAATTGGACATTTTTAAAATGTAGAGATGATAATTATGAAATAATTAAAGAAAAAATTATAGGAAAATTAGATGTTATTTTATTAGATACACTTCACAATCCAAAACATATTCAAAAAATGATTAATGAATATTTTAAATATTTAAAGGTTGGAGGTATTTTTCTTATAGATGGAACTAGCTGGTTGCCTTATTTAAAAAAAGAAAAAAGAAATAGCTTTTCAGGAGAAGTTATTATGTATGAGAATTTTAGAAAGATCTTGGAAGTATATTATAATAATGTTGAAACTATTGATTTAGAATTTTCTTTTCAGGGATCAGGAATTGCAAAATTAATCAAATTAAAAGAAAAAGAATTACTTTATAGTAAAAAAATTATAGAAAGAATTTTATCAATAAAAAATATTTTAAGAATAATTAAAAATAATCTAAATTTTTTCAAATAAGGATTTATAATTTTTCAAGTTTTCTATTTGAGTATAATTTTTCAAATCATCTCTAAACATCGAAACTTTTTTTGTTAGAAGTTTGGGGTTATTGAAATGATTTAGTATTTTTCTGTATAAGTCCTTATCATTACCACTTTCAAATAAATCTCCTATTTTGCCATTTCGTAAGACCTCTGAGGTTCCACCTTTTGCATTCGAGCATATAAGAGGAACGCTAAAGTTAATTGCTTCTATTATTGCATTAGGCATACCTTCAAAATATGAAGCATTAATAAAAAGATTAGAAGTTTTGTAAAATTTATCAGTATTTTCTTGATAGCCTAAAAACTTAATATTTTTATTGAGCATTAATTTATTAGTTAGATTTTTCAAGTATTTCATCTGAGGCCCTTCTCCAATAATTTTTAAAAGGAATTTTTTATTTTTAAAATTTGATAAGGCTTTGATTATTAAATCAACACCTTTTTCCTCAGAAAGTCTTCCAATATAAATTATTCGAAATATATTTTTAATTTTTTTTGGTTTATTCTTATAGATAAATTTTATAGATGGTGGATAAATTATCATAATATTTTTATTAGTAATTTTTTTTAAATCATGGGCTACAAATCTTGAATTAGAAACTATTTTATCTGAGAATTTATACAATCTTGAAATTAAAAAAATTAATATTTTTTTTTTAAAATATTCATAAATATTTTTATAAATACGCAACTCTTCGATACTTGTTCTTTCTGTAACAATTAGTTTTATCTTAGGAATTTTGTATAAAGCTAATATAGCAATTATATTTGCATAATGAATATTAGAAATAAAAATAGTTTTAAAAATATTATTTCTTAAAAGGTTTTTAACTAAATTTCTTAATTTAAAAATTGAAAATATGGCTCGGGATGTATTTATCCTAATAAATTTAATATTTTTATTATTTTTAGTATCAACCTTATACTCATTTTTATTAAGACTGATTAAATATATGATATACTTGCTTTTATCTAAATTTTTACTCAATTTTACAATTGAGTTGGCTGCCCCTCCCTTACTAAAGTTTGGTAAAAAAAATATTAGGTTTATTTTCATATTAATTCTAAAATAATAACATTAATAATTGTTATAATAAATTAATATGCTAATTAATTGAAAATAAATAAATTGAAAAAAAAATCCAAAATTAGCCTAATAATTGATAAAAATTTTTATAGTAAAGAATTAAATATAGAAATTATATCTAAAATATTGTCACTCCAAAATGTAACGATTGTTAGCTTTTTAGTAGTAGATCAAAAGATTACAATTCCAAAAAAAGATTTTTTTATAACAAGGATATTAAAAAAAATAATTTTTTATTTAGAAAAAAGATTTTTATTTACTCAAAATAAAATTTTAAACAAAAAGCTTTATAAGAGAATAAATTCAATTAAAGAGCATAATCTCAATATTGTAAAAAATAACGATAAATCTCCAATTTTTTTTATAGATAAAGATCAATCAGAAAAAATTAAAAATCAAAAAATAAATATACTAGTAAATTTAACAGATATTATCATTTTATCAAAAATTAGTGATATTGCATTTGAAGGAATTATTGGATCAATGAAAGAAAAATATGACACTAGTACCTTACTCCCCGGCTTTGAAACTTCATATAAGAATATTAAATTTTCTAATATTTATATTTATCTAGTTAAGAATAACTCAAAGATAATTAAAATTATTGACAAGGGGTATTATAATTCTAAAAAGTACTGGCTTTTTAATTTAGCATTTCTTAAAGAAAAATCTAATATAATTATATTCAAAAATTTAAAATTTATTTTATCAAATAACAAAACTAAAATATTAAAAAAAATAAATGTTAATGCCGTTAATTACCAATATTTAAGTTTTGTAAATTTATTTTCATATGTATTAGATAGATATATTTTTCATCTGTTTAAAAAAAAAAAATTGGAAAATTGGTCAATAAAATTATCTATCAACAAGTTTAATTTTAATTTTAGTCGTTACTCAAATTTTATGCCACCTAAAGGTTCTTTTTGGGCAGATCCTTTTCTCTTTGCCTATAAAAAAAAAAAAATTATGTTTTTTTTGAAAATTTTAATAATGAAGAAAAAAAAGGTAAAATTTCATATCTTAACTTGGATAAACCTAAAGAAATTATTGATGTAATTAAAAAAGAATATCATTTGTCGTATCCATTTATCTTTTTTTTTGAAAAAGAAATTTATATGATACCCGAAACTTCTGAAAAAAAAAGAATTGAAATTTGGAAAGCAAAAAATTTTCCAAAAAAATGGTTTTTATTCAAAAAACTTTTTGTGGGTGAAAATTTTGCTGATTGTTCAATTTTAAATTATAAGGGGCAATTATGGTTATTTGCCAATAAATCTGAAGATAAATTTAATGATCATGACTCTGAATTATATATTTATAAAATAAAAGATAATAAATTTAAACATTTTGTGCCACATAAATTAAATCCAGTTATATGTGACTCCAGAACAGCAAGAAATGCTGGTAATTTTTTTAAAATAAAAGATAAATATTTCAGACCATCTCAAATTAATATTAATCAAATTTATGGATATGGTTTGAATATTAACGAAATTCTTCAATTAGATTTAAATAATTATAAAGAAAAAGTTGTTAAAAAATTTATATCTAAAAATGAAAGTATTCATCATTTATCAGTATTAAATGATAAATTTACTTTTGATAAAAAAAATACAATTTAATTACTGTAAAAGCCAAAAATATCTAAGATTGGATAATTTTTTTTTATAAGGATTTTTATTTGTGTTCTTAATAATGTGTGGTTGACAAGAGGAACAATTAGATCAAATTTTTTAAAATTATTAATTTTATTAAAAATATTTTTTTCTTTATTGAGTTTTTGATTAATGACTGGATCCAAGCATGCAACATATTTACATTTTTTATTTAATCTTTTAAATATTTTATTTGCAATAGAATTTCTCATATCTGCAACATTTGGCTTGTAAGAAAGTCCCACAATTAAAATTCTACTATTTTTATGGGTAATTTTTTTCTCCTTTAGTAATTTTGCTATGTTGCTTTCCACAAATTTATAAATATTATTATTTACAGATCTTCCTGATAATATAATTTTTGTTAAATAATTATTTTTTTTAGTAATATAAGATAAATAATGTGGGTCAACTGGTAGACAGTGACCGCCTACTAAACCAGGCTCAAATTTTAAAAAATTCCATTTAGTTTCAGCTAGTTTTTTTACTTCAAAAAAATTTATTTTCAATTTTTGACAGGCTTGCAATAGTTCGTTCATTAAAGCTATATTTAAATCTCTTTGAATATTTTCGATTAGTTTTGCTGTTTCAGATTCTCTGATATGTTTAGAAAAAACTATTGATTTTGTAATTGACTTATAAATATTTATAACTTTTTTTATTATTAATTTATTATTGGTATTTAAAGCGATTATTTTTTTTATTTTATCAACAGAATGTTTTGCATCACCAGGATTAATCCTTTCTGGACTATAGCCTATAAAAAAATTTTTATTATATTTGAAATTATTATTTTTTTCTAAAATTGGGGCACATATGTCTTCTGTAACACCAGGAAATACCGTTGATTCTAGCATTACTATATCACCTTCTTTAATAATCTTATTTATTAGATTAAAAACAGATTTGATTGGATTTAAATTAGGTTCTAAATTTTTAAAAATTGGTGTTGGTACACACACAATGTAAAAATTACAATTTTGTATTCGGTTACTATTGAATGTTAACTGTGATTTATGTTTTAATACCAAATCACCACTTGAATATTCAAAATTTCTATCTTTTTTGACTATAAGCTCTTGGATTCTATCTTTATCAATATCAAATCCACTAGTATTAAATTTTTTTTGTAATCTCAAAAAAATAGGCAAGCCAACATAACCCAAACCAATTACGCAAGGACGAATGTTATTATTTTTTTTTGTCATTTGTTTTGATTTTTGTTATGAAAAATATATTATATTCTAAACCTAATTCATAAAATTTAAATGAAAATATTAATTACAGGAGTAGCCGGTTTTATAGGATTTAACCTAGCAAAACATTTGTTAGAAATCGATAAAAAAGTAAAAATAATAGGCATTGATATACTAAATAACTACTATTCAATAAAATTAAAAAAAAGTAGATTAAATAATCTAAGAGGTAAGAAATTCACTTTTTTAAAAATTGATATTTGTAATAAAAAAATCTTAGATAAAGTATTTAAGAAGCATAAGCCAGACGTAGTTATTAATTTAGCAGCACAAGCTGGTGTAAGATATTCAGTTGAACACCCTGGTAAATATATTGATGCTAATGTTGTTGGCTATTTTAATATTTTAGATTTAAGTAAAAAGTATAAGATTAAAAAAATACTTTATGCATCTTCAAGTTCTGTTTATGGTGAAAATAAAGTTTTTCCTCTAAGTGAAAAAACAATTATAAATCCTAAAAATATTTATGCATTAACAAAAAAATTTGATGAGGAAGTATCAGAAATTTATTCTAATTTTTACAATATGAAAATTGTAGGGTTAAGATTTTTTACAGTTTATGGAGAATGGGGTAGACCAGATATGTTTTTTTTTAAATATCTTTTTGCATCGAAATTCAAAAAAATTTTTTACTTAAATAATTATGGAAATCATACAAGAGATTTTACATATGTTGGCGACGTAGTTAAAATTATTTATAAGCTAATCAAAAAAGATACGAAAAAAATGCATGATATATTTAACATTAGCTCAAACACACCGGTTAAATTAAAAGAAGTTATAAAACAGTTAAATCGTTATGTTAAAAAACCATCAATAATTAAAAGAAAATTCCAAAGAGCAGATGTAATTAAAACACATGGGGATAATAAAAAAATAACTCTTTTTACAAAATATTATAAATTTGAAAAAATTGAAAATGGAATAAAAAAAACTGCACTTTGGTTTCTTAATAATTCAAAAATATTTAAATAGCGATAGTTGTGAGTAAAAAAATTTATTACTGGTGTCCATTTGTTGATAAAGTTGCGACTGTAAAATCTGTGTTTAATTCAGCTAAAAGTTTAAATAAATATTCTAAAAACCAATTTAATAGTACAATTATTGATGCATCAGGTGAGTGGATCTCGCATGATGAAGAGTTAAAAAAAAATAAAATTGATATAATTTATCTTAACAAAAAATTGCAAATACTAAAAAAACCAAAAGTTGGATATATTAAGAGTAGATTAACTTATATATATATTTTTTTATCTTGTTTTTTTTCTTTAAAAAACATTTTAACAAAAAATCAACCTGAATTTTTAGTAATACATTTGATTACACCATTACCAATGGTCTTATTTTATTTATTTAATTTTAAGACAAAACTAATTCTAAGAATTTCAGGGTATCCAAAAATGAATATTATAAGAAGATTTTTTTGGAAAACTTTAGCTTCAAAAATTTATCGTGTAACATCTCCAACGCAAGCAACATTAGATACTCTAACAGTAAATAAAATTTTTCTAAAAAGTAAAACATTTTTGTTAAGAGATCCAGTAATATCAAGTGAAGAATTTATTGATAAAAAAAAACATCCTATTCCATTACCAAAAAATTTGGCTAAAGGTCAATACATTTTGAATGTTGGGAGGCTTACAAGGCAAAAGAATCATATATTTTTGTTAGAAAATTTTAATAAATTACAAATAAAATATGATGATTTACAATTAGTTATTGTTGGGGAAGGTGAAGAAAGATTAAATCTAGAAAAATTTATCCAACAAAAAAAATTGTCTGAAAAAGTTTTTTTATTAAATTACACAAGTAATCTTTATAATTTGTATAAAAATTGTAAAAGTTTTATTTTAAGTTCATTATGGGAGGACCCAGGGTTTGTTTTAGTTGAGGCTGCGTATCATAATAATTTTATAATCTCAAGTGATTGCAAGAATGGACCAGAGGAATTTATTAGAAAAGATGGTGGTATATTATATAAAACAAATTCTTCCAGTGATTTTTTATCAAAATTTGAACAATTTATGAATAAAAATAAAAAAGATATTTATCATTCAAAATTAATTTTAAAAAAAAGAACAAAAAATTTCAGTACTTTTAATCACTTTATCCAATTCAAAAAAATACTCGAATTTTAGAAATACAATTTTTTAAGCTGAAATAATTTTATAGTATTTATCTAGATTAAATTTATAATCAAAACGTTTTAAGCTCTTATAAGCTAATTTTACTTTAGATTGCATTTTTCTTTTATTACCTGAATAGTAAATAATTTTTCTTGATAATTCCTTATAATTGCCAACTTTAAATAATAATCCATTTTTTTCTCCCTGTAATATTTCATATGGCCCTGTAGGACAGTTACTTGAAATAATAAATTTATTTAAGGACATGGTCTCCAATAAAACATTAGGAAGGCCCTCGTATATCGATGATAATATAAATATATCAGATTTTTTAATATATGGATAAGGGTTATTTAGAAAATTTTTTACTTTAACTATTTTATGTAGTTTATTTTCATAGATATATTTCATAATTTTTTCTTTATTTTTTCCTTTACCAATTATTATCAATTTTAGAGGCAGCTTATTTTTAATTAAATTAATTGATCTTAATAATGTTAGATGATCTTTTTGATCAGTAAATCTACCAATATTAATAATCTTTAGTGCCTCTTTATTTCCGAAAAATTTTTCTTGAATTTTATTTTTTGATAACATGTTAATTTGATTAATATTTAATGGATTGTAGATACATATAGTTTTTATATTTAGTATATTGTAAAACTCTTTTTTAAGATCTTTACTGTTGACAATAACCGCATCAGCAAAACTAAATACAAATTTAAAAATTATTTTTTTTAAATAATTTTTAGACCAATAAACTGGTGATGAATTAGCTCTAACTGTAACTCTAACACCAAATATTTTACATAATATTATGCAATATATATTTGCTTGAAATGAAAATACTTCAATATTTTTGTTTTTTAATATTTCCAAGAACAACATGTAAAGACAAACGATATACTTAAAAAGCCTTCCATAATTATCCCATTTATTATTCTTTACAGATATAAAATTAATATTTTTATTAAATCTTTTCTTAAATTTTTTTGATACTGTTACTATTGATAATTTATCAATTTTATTAGATAAATAATTACTTATTAAGAAAAGATTTTTCTCAACACCACCACCTTCTATTGAAGGAATAAATATATAAAGTTGTTTTTTTTTCATTAAGATAAATAATTAAAAAGTTTATTAAAACGACAAATTGATTTAAACATAATGCTTAAACCATGAAACTTGTATCAATTATAATGCCTTATTTTAAAAAAAAAAGGTATTTCAAAAAATCAATAAATTCTGCTTTAAATCAAACTTACAAGAATTTTGAAATCTTAATAATTTATGATGATGATAATAAAAAAGACTTAAATTATGTTATGTCCTTTAAGAAAATTGATGAAAGAATCAAGGTTCTTGTAAATCCAAGAAATCTAGGAGCTGGTTATTCTAGAAATAAAGGTATTGAAAATTCTAAGGGTCATTATATTGCTTTTTTAGATTGTGATGATTATTGGTATAAAAATAAGTTAAAAAAACAAATTACCTTTATGAACAATAAAAAATTAGACATTTCACACACAGGATACGATGTTATCGATGACAAAGATAATATTATTGGCAAAATGCAAATACAAAAAAAATTAACATATAGCGACCTTTTAAAGTCATGCGATGTAGGGCTGTCCTCAGTTGTGATTAAAAAAAATGTTTTAATAAATAAAAAATTTCCTAAATTAAAAACCAAGGAAGATTATACCTTATGGTTAAAAATCTCAAAAGAAAAATCTATATATGGCTTAATGGAGAATTTAAGCACCTGGAGAAATAATAAAGATTCACTTTCAGATGATATTTTTCAAAAAATCATTGATGCATTTAAAGTATTTTATTATTTTGAAAAAAAAAATATTTTACATTCAGTTTTTTATACATTTAGATTAAGCTTTTATGCAATTTGCAAAAAAATTAAAATATACTCTTCATGATTTTATATAATATATTTTTAATTATTTTATTACCCTTGGCTTTATTTTTTTTCTATATAAAGAATAAAAATTTTTTTTTCGATCAGGCACAAAAACTTTCACATAAACAATTTACTTCATCAAAAAAACATACGCCATTACTTGGTGGTTGGATAGTGTTGTATGGTGTATTTTTTTTTTTAGATTATGAGATTGAATTTAAAATTATTTTTTCTTTAATATTTTTAATTGGTTTTTTATCTGATATTTTTATTTTAAAAAAAGCAATTATTAAACTTTTTTTACAAACTATAACTATATTAATTTTTATTATTTATTTTGATTTAAAAGTTAATCGTAGTGGAATTTTTTTTTTAGACCAATTATTAAATTTTGATTTATTTAATTATTTTTTTGTTATTTTTTGTTTTATAGTTTTAATAAATGGATCAAACTTTATAGATGGAGTTAATACAAATTTGTTAGGTTATTATTTTATTTTATTGTTAATAATATTTTTTACAGCCGAAAATAATAATTTGGAATTTAATCCTAATTTAATAAAAATTCTAATGTTGTTCATTTTTTTTGCATTGACGCTTAATTTCTTTGGAATTATTTTTACAGGTGATGCTGGAGCATATTCAATTAGTTTTTTAATTGGTTCACAATTGATTAATTTTACAAATAATAATGAGATAATATCTCCATTGTTTGTGGTTTTACTTCTATGGTACCCAGCTTTTGAAGGATTATTCTCACTTATAAGGAAAAAAATTGAAAACAAGTCTGCAATGCTGCCTGATATAAATCACCTACATCAGTTAATATTTTTATTTTTTAAAAATAAATATAAATTAAAAAATAATATTTTAAATACGTTAACTGGAATGTCTCTGAATTTCTATAATTTATCAATTTTTATGCTGGGAATTAATTATTTCAATAATCCAATAATGTTGTTCACTTTAATTATAATTAATATGTTAGTATATATTTATATAACCTCTAAATTAAGAAATTGTTTATTTAAGAATTAAATGAAAGAAAAAGTTGCACTAATATTTGGAATTACAGGGCAAGATGGTTCCTATCTAGCAACCCTTTTGTTAAAAAAAAATTATATAGTTCATGGTGTCAAAAGAAGATCTTCTTCATTTAATACTGGAAGAATTGATCATCTTTATCAAGATCCCTACGATAAGGCTAGGAGGTTTATTTTGCACTATGGTGATGTGACTGATGCAATTTCAATATCATCTTTAATTAAAAATATTAAACCAGATGAAGTTTATAATTTAGCTGCTCAATCCCATGTCGCAGTATCTTTTGAGGTACCTGAATACACCGCAAATGCAGATGCTATTGGAGCACTTAGAATTTTAGAAGCAATAAGGTTTCATAAACTGGAAAAAAAAACCAAATTTTACCAAGCAGGAACTTCAGAAATGTTTGGTAAAGTTGCTGAGATACCTCAAACTGAAAAAACACCATTTTATCCAAGAAGCCCATATGGTGTTGCAAAAGTTTATGCACACTGGATAACTGTAAATTATAGAGAGGCATATAATATTTTTGCATGTAATGGTATTTTATTCAATCATGAAAGTCCTGTAAGAGGAGAAACTTTTGTAACAAAAAAAATTGTAGCAGGTTTATCTAAAATAAAATTAGGTAAACAAAAAAAATTATTTTTAGGAAACCTTGATTCCAAAAGAGATTGGGGGCATGCAAAGGATTATGTTGAGGCTATGTGGAAAATGTTACAGCAAAAAAAACCTCAAGACTTTGTTATCTCAACAGGTAAACAATACTCTGTAAAAGATTTTGTTAACTTAGTTCTAAAAGAACTTAATTTTAAATTTTTTTGGAAGGGGGTAGGCATTAAAAGTAAATGTTTTGATCACAGTGGTAATTGTATTATAGAGTGTGATAAAGCTTACTATAGACCCCTTGAAGTTGATACATTATTAGGCAACTCAAGTAAGGCAAAAAAAGAATTAGATTGGAAACCAAAATATAAGATTAGAGATTTGGTAAAAGAAATGGTTGAATCAGAGTTAAACCTACTAAACCAATGATAAAGTTAAATTCTAAAATTTATGTAGCAGGCCACAATGGTTTAGTGGGTGGAGCAATAGTAAGAGAATTGAAAAAAAAAGGATATAAAAATATTATTTCAGCAAGTAAAAAACAATTAGATCTTACAAATCAATTTAACGTCTTTAGTTTTTTAAAGGCAAAAAAACCAGAGTTTATTTTTATCGCAGCAGCTAAAGTTGGCGGCATATATGCAAACAATAAATATAAAGCAGATTTCATATATCAAAATTTATTAATACAATCTAATCTAATACATGGTGCATATTTATCAGGTATTAAAGATTTAATATTTTTAGGATCAAGTTGCGTTTATCCAAAAAATTGTAAGCAGCCAATAAAAGAAAAGTATTTATTAAGTGGTGAATTAGAACCTACAAATGATGCTTATGCTATAGCGAAGATCGCTGGTATCAAAATGTGCCAAAGCTATAACGATCAATACAAAACTAATTACAGGTGTTTAATGCCAACAAATACCTTTGGACCCAATGATAAATATGATGACCTTAATTCACATTTTCTTCCAGCGCTTATTAAAAAAATTCATAAATTAAAAGAAAGTAATAAAAATAAATTAATTCTATGGGGCAATGGAAAAGCTAAAAGAGAGGTTATATATGTAGATGACATAGCTAATGCATGTATATATTTTATGAACAGAAAAACAAAACATGACCTTATAAATATTGGAACAGGAAAAGATTTTACAATAAAATATTATGCAGAATTAATAATAAAAATTCTTTTACCTGAAAAAAAAATATTAATTAAATACGATATTTCAAAACCAAATGGAACTTTAAAAAAAGTCATGGATGTATCGCTTGCAAAAAAATATGGTTGGAAATATAAGATAGCTCTAAAAAATGCAATATCTAATACTTATAAATCATATTTAAACGAAAAAAAATAGAGATATGAAAAAAATTATTGTCACTGGTGGAGCAGGGTTCGTAGGCTCTAATTTAATTTCTTTACTATTAAAAAAAACTAAATTAAAAATTATTAGTATTGATAATTACTCAACAGGAACAAAAAAAAATCACATAAAAGATAAAAGAGTCGAATATATTACTGGTGATACAAAAAATATTGTCTCGTTATTAAAAAATAAAAAAACTAATATCTTAACTATTTTTCATTTTGGAGAGTTTTCAAGAATATATCAGAGCTTTTTGAAAATGAATGAATGTATTGAGTCAAATTCAGTTGGATCAAATGCAGTTTTTAATTTTTGTTTAAAAAATAATATTAAATTAATATATTCAGCTACATCAGCAAGTTTGGGTAATAATGGCAAAGATAAGGATTTATCACCATATGCTTTTACTAAATCAAAAAATTTAGAAATGTTAGAAAATTTAAAAAGATGGTTTAAAATGAGGTATGAAATCATTTATTTTTATAATGTATATGGACCGGGGCAAATAAAGAATGGAGCTATGGCAACAGTTATTGGAATATTTGAAGATCATTATGAAAAAAATAAACCTTTGCCAATTGTTAAGCCTGGCAAACAGTCTAGGAGATTTACACATATTAAAGACACAGTAAAAATTTGTTATTTAGCGTGGAAAAAAAATAAGTGTAGGCACTATAGTATTTCAAATAAAAAAAGTTATACAATTATAGAGGTAGCTAAATTATTTAAGTCAAAAATTCAATATTTACCATCCAGAGCTGGGGAAAGATATGCTTCTGCTTTAACCAATATAAATTTATCCAATAAGGTTCATAAACTCTTTGGTGAAGTTCAATTAAAGGATTATGTTGAGAATTTTCTTAAAAAACATAATAATTAAGTAAAATTTAACAATAAAAGTTTGTTTACAATATATCTATTTTAGGTATAACAGTGCCGCCGGTGATTATTGCGAAGGGGTAATACCCGATCCCATTCCGAACTCGGAAGTCAAGCCCTTCAGCGCCAATGGTACTTTGTCTT
>MDTF01015113.1_pt1 | contig 38182 bp, 29 predicted proteins | sample 811191 | NCBI WGS metagenome assembly MDTF01 (sample SAMN05326649, study PRJNA326480) | marine metagenome | isolation source: seawater | place: Southern Ocean | collected 2011 | reverse complement strand
TCTTTCTTAATTATTTTCTGAATCTGCTTTTCAAGTTTTTGTAATTCACTTCGCTTTTTCTTAATTCTAGTTACGACTTGCGTCTCTTTTTTCTGAAGGGCATTCACTGCCCTTTCACGATCTTTTTTCTCTTTTGTCAACGTCTTTTTTTCAGCAATTTCTTGAGAAAGAAGAACTTTCTTTTGATCTTTTTCTCGCTCTGCCTCTAATATTTTTTCTATCTTTTCCAACTGTAGTGATTTTATCTCATCAACCTGATTTTCTCTGAAACCAACATATTGCTTAAGGAAGTAGACCCGCTTTAAAGCCTGCTGAATGTTGTCCGAGGCAAAAACATATGCCCATGATTGCATAGGTTTGCCGCGTTTTTGAGCCTCTTTTATCATTGAGGCATATTCATTTTTAAGAACCTGAATTTGACTTTCATTTTTTAATATTTCTTTTCTCGTTCGAAATATTTTACGTTCAGAATTTTTGATCTGAGATTGGACTGTTATTATCAACTCTTTACGTGCAGCAACTTTTTTATCCAATGCTCTTACCTGATTTAAGGTAAGAAGCTTATCCTTTTGAGTTTTTCTTAAAATTATATTTGCCATACCAATCTCATCCTGGAGCTGTAATTTTCTTTTCTCGAGAATTTCTTTTGACTTTTGGGAATAAGCAGTGAGTGAGAAAAATAAAAAAAGAAGACTAAAAATCGATCCGCGCATAATCTGAAGGTATATTAAACGGGAATTTTAAATATTCAAAAGTCTTTTTAGATCGGATTGAAAATTTTATCTGGCAGTCTCCTTGAGGCGAGTTAATTTGAACATTCCAGCTTCCGTTTTTCTGATAATTAATTTCCATAGTCACAGACTCCTTAGCAAATTCAATTTTCTGACTCAATAGTTGGTGATCATATTCTGCTGAGAATCGTAAAGTCATTTCTCCATGAAATTTATTTCGCTTGACTGGGAAATTTAAACTCCATATTTCAGATGTAAAATCCATATTCGCAGTTAACAAATTTTCAGGCCATTCAATCGCATTACCTTGGACAACACTTACAATATCATTAGTGTTTACTGGAATATTAAGCTCTTCAATTCTAGAAATTGGAATATCAACATATTTATTTACAACATTTGCATAAGCCTGAAGTCCATTACTATTAATGATTAGTCTAGCTAACTTCATTCCAATAAATGGGTCAGAAATATCCAGCCATAATTTTTGCAAACCTTTTTCTTGTATCCTGAAATCTAATCTTGTTTTATATTCTTTTTTACCTAATGTGATTTGACCATTGCCTTTTAATCTGAAAAAATTTATATCCGTAAAATTAATTTCCTGGCTAGATTTCAATTCCATAACTGCATCCATTATTCTTCTCCGGGCAGGATCTTCCATAATTATGTTATTTTCGATTTTGCTTATCACTCCACAACTGGAAATGAACACAAGAAAAAAAAATGTTTTGATACTTTTCACAATCTCACAAATTTAACGATCTATTCAATCATTTCTTTATGAATTTCATTCTGGTTCTTTCCCAAATCAATAGCCAACCTATAGTATAAATCATATAAGTCTTTATTGCCTGTTTGCTTAAAAATAGCCGCTGCATGAATGCATGTTATTGGATTTCTTGATCCACCATTATTCAAGCACGACTTTATTATAGTTTCCGCTCTAGAGTAATTACCTATTTTGAGTAAAACATATGCATATGTATCTAAGAATATTGCATCTGACGGAAACTCTTTATTCACCTTTTCTATCATATTTAGAGCCTCATAGAGTCTGGATTTATTTTTTGCCAGAAAATATGAGTAGTTATTTAACGTCAAAGCGTCATTAGGAGCCCAACTTAATACAGTGTCAAAGCATCTAGACATTTCAATTTCATCACCTAGTTTATAACTGACATTTCCTAGGGCAAAATAATAATCAATTAAGCGACTTTTTTTTTCCGGAATTGTATTTAATTCTAACAACTTGGAAACACCTGCATTAAGCTCATTTCTTGCTGCTTCATAGTTTTCATTTTTATACTGTGCATTGGACAACATCAATGAGAAAAGTGGATGATTAGAGTGGCTTACAGATGCCTCTTGCGCATCATTTAGCATCCACTTAATAGAATCTAGCTTTTCATCTGCCAAAATAATGCCCTGCCTCAGTTCCCATAAATCACCACCAGGAAGATTGATGGCTTTTTTCCATAAACTCCTTGCTTTGAGCCACTTTTTTTGCTGAACAGCTATCTCTGCGGCAACAGCATAGGCCTTAGGTTCAGATAGATTGGCTTCAATATTCCAGTTTGCCCATTCCGCGATAGAACGCCAACCTTTATGTGTTGAAGGAGCTCCCGATAAACGTTTTATACGGTTGATTACTATTGAAGTTTTAACATCAATAGTAATATCTGTATTCTCGATCAACCTTTTGAAATAAACTTTTGCAGTGTCCTCTTTTCCAAGAGCTTGGGAAGCATAAATAAATGAAATCTTAATTGGAAGTGCTGCTGGAAATTCACGAAGTAACCCTTTAAGGGTCAAATAGGATTCCAGTTCACGGCCAATTTTATTTAACGTATTTACGTATAGCAGCGCCAATTTTATTTCATTAACTTTTAACTCACTGCCTTTCTCCTTTATGTGATTTTCAACCACGGCAAGTGCACTATCGGCTTCGCCTAACTGCAAAAATATATTTCGAATCGCGTTAGTGGTTTGATAATTTTTTCCAAATAGCTTTTGGCTGTTTCTAAAGAAAAACAACGCAGATGTATTGTCTTTTAATTCCCATGAAAAATTGATGCATTTTTTTAAGATGTCGACATCTATGGTCTTTGAACATACCAATAAACGACCAATATATATTGCGTCAGACAGATTTCCAGAGGCAGAGTATAAAGTAAACAATGAACGTAGGGTTGGAATATTTAATTCTTGCTTTGAGATTAATTTTTCAGCACGTGTTTTAGCTTTTAAAAAAAAATTATTTGCACGACTTTCTTGCCTCTCATTTAGTGATGAAAGTCCTTTGAGATAGAGCCTAGTAAACTTGATATCATCAGTCAGGTTAATAGAATAATCAGGACATTTTGTGTACGTTAGTTGCTGAGCATAACCTTTATTCAAAAAAAGCAATAAACTTAATAATGATAATTTAGTGGCTTGTTTTAAACTCATACTCCGGATTCAAGTCGACTAAAGTCTCCTATATTCAGAGAATGATACTTCCCGTCTACAAAAGCATTCTGGCCAATCATAGAATTATGTATATTGAGATTAAATAATTCGCTTTTTTCTCGAATTATTGAATCCCTAATTTTACAATTATACAGAGTTGTTTCGGCTTCAATACTTACATTAGGTCCCACAACAGAATTTTCAATTTTTACTCCACGACCAATATAGCATGGGGGTATTATTTTTGCATCGAGCAACTTCACATCTGAAGAAATAAGATTTTCTTCGTCTTTAACCAGCTCTAATATACTTGCGTTCGTTTTGACAAGGACATCTTTATTGCCACAATCCATCCAAGAATCAACTTCTCCTGGAATCATTAATAAACCATCTTTCTTCATTTTCTCAAGAGCGTCCGTGATTTGAAACTCCTTTCCTGATTTTATATTATTCTCTATCAAATATTGAAGTTTATTTTTCAGTTGTTCACCATCTTTAAAATAATAAATGCCAATAATTGCAAGATCACTGATAAACTTTATTGGCTTTTCGAAGAAATCCACGATTTTCCCCGAATCATCTAAATTCACAACACCAAATGCACTAGGGTCTTCAACTTTTTTAACCCAAATAACAGCATCTGCCGCTTCATCAAACTTAAATTTTGCCCGAAACAAGGTGTCTGCAAAGGCAACCGTCACAGGGCCTGTCAGGTGTTCTTTTGCACAGAGAATAGCATGTGCTGTGCCAAGAGGTTTCTTCTGATAACAAATGACTCCTTTTGCCCCTACTCCATGAGCAACATTTAACAACATCTCTTCTGTTTCAGTATCTAAATCACCTATTATAAAGACAATTTTATCCAGTTTTTTTCCAATAGTTTTAAAAATATCTTCAACTAACCTCTGCACTATTGGTTTCCCAGCAATTGGCAGTAGGGGTTTTGCTGTTGATAATGTGTGCGGTCTTAGGCGAGAACCTCTTCCTGCCATTGGTATTATAATATTCATTTTCGATGGTTTACTATTTAAATATATTTAATCATAGTCTCATAATTATTCAACGCCTTCCACTATGACCAAAACCTTGGTCTGCCCGAGTCGTTTCATCAAGAAGATCCACTAGATTCCACTCAAAGCGATCATATTTATTAACGACCATCTGAGCTATTCTATCTCCAGAATTAATTAAAAAAGGTTCACGCCCATGATTTATAATAATCACACCAACATCTCCCCGGTAGTCTGCATCAATCGTTCCAGGAGAGTTTAGCACCGTAACTCCATATTTAAAAGCTAAACCAGAACGTGGCCTAATTTGAGCTTCATAGCCCCGCGGAAGAGATATCTGTATACCCGTTGGTATAAGGCAATGGTCCCCTGGCTGAATTGTTATTTTATCACTCAAGTGAGCCCGCAAATCCATTCCAGCGCTATCATCTGTTGCAAATTCTGGCAGATCATTTTGAGAGCTATTAACTACGTTAATTTTCATATTTACAAATTAATTGGAGTTTCTATATAAAAGCTGACGTTCAGAGATGACAACAATTAGTATCATTGCCAAAGCAGATGTCCCTGCATAAAAATAGTTAGTCATGTTTTCTGACGCTACCCAACCAAGAAAAATAGCCGAAAACAGATACAGGGCTATCCTAATAAAATCATATGGAACCTTGAAAAATACTTGACCTAATAATATCGATATTATTGTCATCACAAGATAGCTGGAGAGAGTAGTCCATGCCGCTCCTTCAATTCCCATCAAAGGAATTAAAATAAGATTACCAACTACCGTGACAACAAAACCCGCAAAAGTGATGTAAATCCCCATATGTGTTTTATCAGATAATTTATACCACATAGATATTTGGGTATTCATAGATAGAAAAACATTTGCTAATAATAATATGAATAATAGCGGAAGGGCATCCCAATACTTGGGATCAATAAAAAATTTAATTGCATCGAGGCCAGCGAGTACCGAAACCATGGCAATGCATAAGACTCCTGTAAATATTCTAAGAACACTAGCAAGTTGTGTTTTTGTTTTCTTTGATTCTTTGAAAAAAAACGGCTCTGCCGCATATCGAAATGCCTGATTAAATAAAATTAAAAATATTGAAAGTTTATAAATAGCAGAATAAGTTCCAACTGCTTCCTTAGAGGAAGGTAGGGGCATGAGATATTCAATAAAAAATCTATCTGCCATTTCATTCGCCACGCCTGGAAGGCCTGCTAACAATAATGGAAGTCCAAATGCTATCATTGTTTTCCAAATTCTAAAATCAAATATTCTTTTTATTGCAAAGAATTCAGGGAGAAGAAGGGCTATCATAAAAAGACTAGCAATTAGATTAGCTATTAATACCCAGCCAACTTGCCAATCGGGTAGGTTAAACCCTAAGTTTGGAAAAATTAGAAAGATCGCATAACATGAAATAAAATTCACAGCTATTTGACTTATTTTTATCGAAACAAAGCGTTTTGCTCTCCTCTGAGCTCTTAAGCGCGCAAACGGTATTGCAGCGAGGACATCCATGGCAACAATCCAAGCCATCCATAAAACCAGATAAGGTCTATCTGAAAGATGCAAAAGTTTTGATATGGGCAGATATAAAAACGAAACAACAGTCAAAAAAATGATGGTACTAAAAATTAAAGACCACATTGCCGTGGAGAATACTCTCGTCTCATCATTACTCTTTTTTTGACTTACACGGAAATATGCTGTCTCAAAGCCATAAGTCAAAATGACCATTAAAAAGGCTATTGATACATAAAGAAGAGAGTTTACTCCATATTCGCTTTTTGTTAAAACAACGGTCAAAAGTGGGGTTAGGGCAAAATTCAGTAAACGAGCAATTATACTACTCAAACCATATAAAGCCGTATCATTTAAGAGACTTTTAATACTTGCCATAGTTCAAAGATACGCTCTCCACTTAAGGAAGCATATCATGTTAATTTAGCAATATCTTTAAAGTATGGATTCATACTTTATTCCTTTTCTTGACCCTCAACTCCTGATGGTGCGGTATAACGAAATTTCAAGGTTTCTTCATAGAACACCTATTCTAACATCCAAATCATTGGACTTCGAAAATAACGCCTCATTATTTTTCAAATGTGAAAATTTTCAAAAGTCTGGTGCTTTCAAGATGAGAGGTGTAAGCAATGCGATTTTCGAACTATTGCTTAAAAAAGAAAAACCTGAAGGCGTTGTTGCTCATTCCTCTGGAAATCATGGTCAAGCTCTTGCTTGGGCTGCTCAAAGTCATGATATACCGTGTAAGGTAGTAATGCCTTCCAACGCTTCTGAATTTAAGAAAAAAGCTGTTCTAGCTGCTGGCGCTGAGATTATCGAATGTTTTCCAACCATTTTAGCAAGAAAAGCTGCAGTCAAAAAAGTCTGTAAAAATTCTGCGTTTATTGAAATTCATCCGAGTAATCAACCTTCTGTTATTCTTGGTCAAGGTTCTGCAGCATGGGAACTCTTGGAGGATTGCCAACAACGTGATGTTTCTTTAGACTGGATAGGTGTTCCTATTGGCGGCGGCGGCTTAGCTGCTGGAACGGGGTTTGCTGTTTCAGTTTGGAATAATTTGCACGGAACTGCTACAAAAGTTTTTTGTGGAGAACCATCAGGAGCAGATGATGCTTTTAGAAGTTTAATCTCTGGAAAAATTGAATTTAACAAAAACCCTTATACCGTTGCAGATGGGCTTCGAACCGAATTAGGTGATATAAATTTTCCTATTATTAAAAAAACAATTAAAGAGATTTATTTGGTTTCTGACAAGGAAATACTAGAAGGACAGATTAAATTGGCTGAAAGATTAAAAATTGTTCTAGAAACTAATTGCTCTCCTCCTTTTTCAGCTATTTGTAAGAATTTAGAGAGATTCAATGGCAAAAAAGTTGGAATAATCATATCCGGAGGAAATGTAGATCTAAGATCTAGCGTTTGGGGGGAGTAGATAAGAAAATTGTATTTGTTTTAAATAGAAAACGTCGCATTTTCAGCGACGTTTTACAACCTTTGATAAATCTTTACTTACGTTCGGATTCATTACAAATATGAGAAAAAAATTTGACTTATTGTATTAAAAACCTTAACCCGATCATTTAATGATTTTTGATGTAAAAACAAACTCTATTTGGAGCCAATCCTCAAGAAAGAGTCATTCTGAAAATCCAAAAATTAAAAGATAAACCCATTGAGTTTTAAGATGCCTTATGCTAGACTTGAAATTAGGTACTTTTGTGCATTATGAGCTCTATCAATAAAAACCCTGATTCAAAAGCCCCCTTGCCTGTTGGCTCATACCCCATGACAAGACGTTTGGGTGATTTGCTTTTCTTATCCGGCGTAGGTCCAAGAAAACCCAAAAGTGGGACTGATAAAAATTCTGTTCCAGGATTAGTTTTTAATGCAAATGGAGAACTTACGGATTACGACTTTACGATACAAGTTCACAGTGTTTTTTCAAATGTAAAAACGATTCTAGAAGAGTCTAAATATAATTGGGAAAACTTAGTGGATATAACCGTGTATTTAACAAATATGAAACGGGACTTTGATGAATTCAATAAAATTTATTCAGATTATTTCAGCGATATGGACCCTAAGCCGTGTAGAACCACAGTGGAAGTTGGATCTCTGCCAACCCCTATAGCAATTGAACTAAAGTGTATAGCTTCCCTATGAACAGATTATTTCCTGAACGTGGACCTTTAAACCTACCGGAAAGCCAGCAAGCCATATTAAAGTATTGGGTGGAGAACAATGTATTTAAATCATCAATACGCGAAAGCTCCCCTGATTTTGTTTTTTATGAGGGTCCCCCCTCTGCAAATGGTCTCCCCGGAATCCATCATGTTATGGCTAGGGCCCTAAAAGATATTTTCTGTAGATATAAAACACAAAAAGGGTTTAGAGTAGAACGACGTGCAGGGTGGGATACTCACGGTTTGCCTGTGGAGCTAGGGGTTGAAAAAGCACTTGGAATAACCAAGGAAGACATCGGCATAAAACTAACTATCGAAGAGTATAATACGGCTTGTCGAGAGGCCGTAATGAAGTATACTGACATTTGGAATAATTTAACAGAAAAAATGGGCTATTGGGTTGATAGAGAAAACCCTTATGTCACTTATCACTCAAAGTATATGGAATCTGTTTGGTGGCTTCTTTCTGAGATTTACAAGAAAGATTTACTTTACAAAGGTTATACTATTCAACCTTATTCACCAAAGGCGGGCACTGGATTAAGCTCACATGAATTAAATCAACCGGGTTGCTATAAAGACGTCACAGATGTCAGCGCTACAGCTTTGTTCAAAATCGTGCCTTCAGATAAGAGTTTTTCACTTTTCAAAAATGCTGAAGTTTATTTTATGGCTTGGACGACAACACCTTGGACATTACCTTCAAATACGGCCTTAACAATTGGTAAAAAAATTCGGTACAGTAGGGTTTCCACTTTTAACCCTTACACTAATCAACCTCAAGAAGTCATAATAGCAAGTGTCTTAATTGATAAGTATTTTCGAAAGGAAGATGAAAATGTTTCAGAGCATCCCCATGGGAAAATATTACCCTGGAAAATAGTGTCTCAGCATTCAGGAAAAGAATTTGTTGGATTAAAGTACGAAGCTCTGCTTCCTTATACTCAACCATTCGAAAATTCCGATAATGCATATGTTGTTATTCCTGGTGATTTTGTAACGACTTCTGACGGAACAGGGATCGTTCATACAGCCCCAACATTTGGTGCAGATGATGCAAGAGTGGCTAAAGAATTCAATGTGCCTCCAATGCTGATTTTAGATTCTGATGGGTCTCCAGTTCCACTTGTTGATTTGCAAGGAAAATTTGTTGATTGCATGGGTGATTTATCAGGACAATATGTAAAAATTGAATACTATCCCGAAGACGCTCGACCCAAATTAAGTGTAGACGAACAAATTAGCATAAGATTAAAAAGAGAAGGAAAAGCCTTTAAAATTCAAAAATATTCTCATAGCTATCCTCATTGCTGGAGAACGGACAAGCCCATCTTGTACTACCCAATGGATAGTTGGTTTATTAGAACCACCTCAATAAAAAAGCGGTTACAAGACTTAAATAAAAAAATTCTTTGGAAACCTGAATCAACTGGCACTGGAAGATTCGGTAACTGGCTGGAAAACCTTAATGATTGGAATTTAAGTCGTAGTAGATATTGGGGGATTCCTTTACCTATATGGAGAACTGAAGACGGTCTTGAAGAAAAAATAATGGGATCAATTGAAATGCTTAAAAACGAGTTAGAGAAAAGTGTCGCTGCGGGAATCATGGACTCTAATCCGTTAAAAGAATTTATGCCTGGCAATTTTAGTGATGATAACTACTCAAAAGTAGACCTTCACAGACCTCATGTTGATGATTGGATTTTAACTTCCTCTGACGGTAAGCCTATGTTTAGAGAATCTGACCTAATTGATGTTTGGTTTGATTCTGGCGCTATGCCGTATGCACAGGTGCACTATCCTTTTGAAAACAAGGATCTCATAGATTCCAGAAAATCTTTCCCAGCTGACTTTATAGCTGAAGGAGTTGATCAAACCCGTGGGTGGTTTTTCACGCTTCACGCAATTGCAGGTTTAGCTTTTGACTCGGTTGCTTACAAGGCTGTAATTTCAAATGGACTAGTTCTGGATAAAGGCGGTCAAAAAATGTCGAAACGCCTAGGAAATGCAGTTGATCCTTTTGTTGCTATTGATGAGTATGGAGCAGACGCTTTACGATGGTATATGATAACAAATGCTCAGCCCTGGGATAACTTAAAGTTTGATTTTGCTGGTGTAAAAGAAATTCAGCGCAAATTTTTTGGAACACTTCATAATGTTTATGGTTTCTTTTCTCTTTATGCCAATGTCGATCATTTTGATCTTCAGGCAGAACAAGTCCCCCACGATAAACTTTTAGAAATTGATCATTGGATTTTATCCAAGCTAAACAGCTTGATAAATGAATGTACAATACAAATGGATGATTTTGAACCGACTAAAGCCTTTCGTCCAATAAGTGATTTTGTACAAGATGAATTGAGCAACTGGTATGTCCGTCTATGTAGACGAAGATTTTGGAAAGGCGAAGTGGGTATTGATAAATTAGGAGCTTATCAAACGCTTCATACGTGCTTAAATACGGTGGCTAAAATGATTGCGCCTGTTGCTCCATTTTATGCAGATCAATTGTATCAAGACCTAAATAATAATGGCTCAGTTCATCGTTGCGATTTTCCCATTTCCGATAAATCAAAAATAAATAGAGACCTTGAAAGAAGAATGGCATTAGCCCAATTAATGAGTTCATTGGTTTTAAGTATAAGAAAAAAAGAAAAAATAAGGGTTAGGCAACCTATCTCTAAGATTGTCGTTCCCGTATTTAGCAAATCACAGGAAGATGATATTGTCGCAATTAAAACTTTAATTCTATCAGAAGTAAATGCAAAGGAAATTGAGTTGGTTAAAGAGGGCTCTGGATTCTTTGTAAAAAGAGGGAAACCTAATTTTAAAACTCTTGGAAAAAGAGCTGGCAAACTAATGAATGAAGTGGCTGAAAAAATCATTTCTTTGTCACCAGACGAATTAAAAAAACTGGAAAAAAGCAAGAAGTTAAATATTCATTTGACTAGTTCTACATTCACATTAAATGTCGAAGATGTTGAAATCAATACTGACGATATACCTGGTATGGTTGTCGCTTCGGAGCAGGGAATAACACTAGCCGTAGATCTAGTACTTACTGAATCTTTGATTCAAGAAGGTTTGGCTCGTGAAGCTGTAAACAGAATTCAAACAACACGTAAAGAATGTGGCTTTGAAATAACAGATAGAATTACTTTATGGGTCATTGGGAATGAAGAAATTGTTTCAGCCATTCAATCTCATTCTAAATATGTGGCAAGTGAGGTTTTGGCTATTTCAATAAACTACGTTTCTTCTCTCCCTAACGACATACTTATTGCTCCTGCTGATCTGGATGGTCATGCAGTAACTTTTGGTTTAAAAAAGTCATGATATTCGCGTATTTTAAGAATACCCGATATTTATAGCATAAAATCTTGAGCTTAATTGATTATATTCGACGTCTGAGAGTTTTTCAATACTATTATGGAACAGGATAAAATAAGATACAGCGATCACGAACTCGAAGAATTCCGAGATTTAATACAAAGTAAAATTGATAAGGCGGAGGAAGATTTACACATTCTTCGTGAGCAGTTTACGAATAACATGAACAATGGCACAGAAGACACTGCCCCTAGCTTTAAAAGTTTCGAGGAAGGCTCTGAAACTATGAGTAAAGAAGCAAATGCTCAATTGGCATCCCGTCAAGAGAAATTTTTGCGTGATTTACGGGCAGCATTAACAAGAATATCGAATAACACTTATGGAATTTGCAAAGTGACGGGTAAGCTCGTCGAAAAAGAGCGGCTTAAGCTTGTTCCTCACGCTACAATGAGCATGGAAGCCAAGTTAAAGCAGAGGTGATCAGGGCGTTGCGCCTCCCTTTTGCTGTTACGCTCTGTCTCGTTTTTCTTGATCAAGCACTTAAAATATGGATTAAATCTAACCTTTCCTTAGGAGAAAGCATTGAAATAACTTCTTGGTTTCAACTTCATTTTACAGAAAACCCAGGTATGGCTTTCGGTATGGAGTGGGGTGGTATTCCAGGGAAATATATGCTTAGCTCTTTCCGCGTTGTTGCAATTATTGGTATAGTATTGTATATGCTGCGTTTAGCTAAAGCTGGCGCTGGGAATTTTGTTTTGATTGCATTTTCCATTGTTCTCGCTGGCGCCTTTGGTAATGTTATAGATAGTCTTTTGTATGGTTTAATTTTTGATAAAGGATTGGTTTATAGTGAGGGTTATAAACAATGGGTCATGTATTCTGGTGTAGCAAATTGGAGCTCAAATGGGTATGCACCAATATTATTGGGAAATGTTGTCGACATGTTATATTTCCCGATTTGGAAAGGGGTTCTTCCTTCTTGGGTTCCGATCTGGGGAAATGACTATTTTATTTTCTTTAGACCAATTTTTAATATAGCTGATTCCTGTGTTACTATTGGTGTTATCCTATTATACTGGAGCTCTAGAAAAACTGAAAAATGGGGAACAATTTGAAAATTTAAGTCCGAAATAAAGTAACTAATGAAATATTTGATTTTAACTTTTTTTTCTGGAGTAAGTCTTCTTGTAGTCGCACAAGTCAAACCAATTTATTATTCAACTGAGGACGATAATACTCAATTGCTAAATGATATTCAATACCTAGCTTCTGATGACCTTTTAGGCCGGCTCCCGGGTACGGAAGGAGCAACCCTAGCCATAGAGTACATTGAAAATTCCTTTCAAAACTTGGGCTTAAAACCACTCTTCAGCAATAATAGTTTTTTACAAAGTTTTAATATCCCAAGGCCTTCAGAATTTCCTAAAAACCAGAATTATATTGTCATTGGGAATGATACTCTGAAACCAGAAAACGGGCTCATTCGTTCACCTTATTCTATTTCAAAAGAGTTTTCAGGATGGTCATTATCCTTGCATCCAAAAACCCAAGGCTCTCTAGTTCAAAATTTTACACAAAAATCAAAAACCACTTTAAAAGGAAAACTAGTAATAATTGAAATTTTCGATAAACGTCACAAGAAAAAAAATACTAGACTGTATTCTATCCTTCAAGATGAGATTCTTGAAGCACAAAATAGGGGCGCAGAAGAAGTGATTCTAATTGCAAAGCATAATAAAAAAGAAGTAAGCTTTTCTAAAAATATGTTCTCCAAACTAAAGAATAGTAATATTAATATTTCGATATGTTTCAATAGAAAATGGTCACGTAGACTTCTACGAAACAAAAAATCAATTCTTTCAATGACTAAGGTGTCTAAACGTCAAGCAGAAGGACAAAACATAGGGGGAGTTTTAGATTTTGGAGCAAAGACAACAGTACTAATAGGAGCTCATTATGACCATCTTGGAACTGGCCAATTTCACGAGAACACATCTAAAGAAATAGAAATATATAATGGCGCAGATGACAATGCCAGCGGGGTTGGTGTAATGCTAGAAGTTGTTCGTCAAGTTAAAACAGAAACCAGATTACAAGATAAAAATATAGTCTTCGTAGCTTTTTCAGGCGAAGAAGATGGATTAATCGGATCCAACTTTTTTGTTAAAAACTGCCCCTTCGATCCTAAAACTATTTCCTTTATGCTGAATATTGACATGGTAGGGCGCTTAAACAATAGCGATAGTTTAATTATTTATGGTACTTCAAGCTCTTCGGAATGGGATGAACTCATCAATGGTTTATCTAACGTGGAAATTAATATCAAAAATGTAGCTGATACTTTTCCTCGATCTGACCATGCTTCGTTCATTAAAGCTGGAATCCCTTCGGTAATGTTTCACACCGGGCTGCATAAAGACTATCACAAGCCAAGTGATGATTTTGATAAAATTGACCCTTTAGGGCTAGTCAAGATCACTGGGGTGATCCTTGAAATATTAGAAAGCTCTAGTAAGTTTAAACGTTTTATTAATTAACTCAAAACAGTGAGTAGAGACTCGTAATTCATGAGAAAAAACTCTTCAATAGCAATTCTTGGTAGTGGTTCTTGGGCTACGGCACTTGTTAAGCTTATCAGTCCAAACAGTGAGAGTCTCAGTTGGTGGGTTCGGGATGAAGCCTCAATTATGCATATTCAACTGCATCAACATAATCCGAAATACCTTACTGATGCTGAACTTGATATAGAGAAAGTGCATATTGATAATGACATTTTAAAAATTTCCAAGAATGCCGATATATTAATTTTAGCCATTCCTTCAGCTTACTTAGCAGAAGCGATTATTCCAATTCGGAGCATTATTAAAGAAAAATTCATAGTCTCTGCAATTAAAGGAATTATTCCAGAAACGCACCAAACCGTTGGCGAGTACCTTCATTCAGAAATCGGAATGGACTATTCCAACTTTGGAGCAATATTAGGGCCGTGTCATGCTGAAGAAGTTGCTCTTGAGAAACTTTCTTATCTGACAATAGCATCAAAAAATAAAGGTCTCTCGAGATTAATATCTAAAAAGCTTAGTTCCTCTGCGATTCAGACAAATCGAACAGAAGATATACATGGTTCAGAGTACGCTTCTATATTAAAAAATATTTATGCCATAGCTGCGGGGGTGTCACAAAGCCTCGGTTATGGCGACAATTTTCAAGCAGTACTAGTATCTAATTCAATGCGAGAAATGAAGCGTTTTATTAAATCTGTTAGTCCTTTGAAAAGAGATATTTCAAAAACTGCTTATTCTGGAGATTTATTTGTAACCATGTATTCTCCTTTTAGCCGAAATCGAACCTTAGGTAGCTTAATAGGAAAAGGGTATACTGTTCGTTCGGCCATTTTAGAGATGAGTATGGTTGCTGAAGGGTATTTCGCAACGAAGCATATTCGTAACATAAAAAAAACGAAAGATGTTAAGATGCCGATTGCCTCAGCTGTCTATAAAATCCTTTATGAAAATCGGTCACCAAAAAAAGTCCTTAGCGAGTTGTCGGAAAAGCTCAGCTAACCAATTATGGATTTGTACTTTTACATTGATTAAATTAAACTAAAATGATTTTAAACATTTTTTTAGGAATGGTAGGTTGGCAACAAGCCGCGTTGGTTCTTGTCCTTGTCTTGTTATTATTTGGTGGTCGTAAAATTCCCGAGTTGATGAAAGGTCTGGGGGGTGGACTCAAAGAATTCAAGAAGGCAGTAAAGGATGAAGATGACGACAAAGATGACAACGACTCTCCTGCAAAGAAAGAGTGAAGAGGCTTAACTTAAATGAACTTCAGTCGGCAATTATTTCCGGCAAAACCTCTTGCGTCCAAGAGGTAGAGCTTTCCATTACCAAAGCAAATGAGAAGTCAGAACTTAATATATTCATTGAGATTTTTTTAGATTCTGCTATCTCCAAGGCTAAAGAAGTAGATGCTAAATTCGCAGCTGGGACCTCCGGAAGACTAGCCGGGATGATTATTGGAATAAAAGATAATTTGTGCTACAAGGGTCATAAAGTAAGTGCAAGCTCAAAAATGTTAAAAGATTTTGAGTCTCAGTTTAATTCTACTGTTGTTCAAAAGCTTTTAGATGCAGACGCAATAATTCTTGGCCGAACAGGTGGAGATGAGTTCGCAATGGGCTCGTCTAGTGAAACTTCTTTTTATGGCCCAGTGAAGAATCCTTTGAATCCATTAATGTCACCAGGGGGTTCATCTGGAGGTTCAGCGGCGGCGGTTTCATCTGGAATATGTCATGCGGCCATTGGTTCCGATACTGGAGGATCCATAAGGCAGCCAGCTGCCTTTTGTGGAATTTATGGGGTAAAGCCAAGCTACGGAAGAGTCTCTAGACACGGAGTAATTGCCTATGCATCATCATTTGACCAGGTTGGGCCGTTGGCGAATTCTATTGAAGATTTAGCTTTAATAACAGAAGTAATTTCTGGAGGCGATGATTTCGACACCACTTGCTCTAAAGTGGCCGTGCCAAAAATGTCCTATCGAGAAAAAGAGACTAAGCCCCTAAAGCTTGGTTATTACAAGAGCATGCTGGATTCCCCAGCACTTGACCCAGAGATTCGAGAAAAGTTTTTTGAAACTCTCTCCAGTTTAAGAACTGCTGGGCATAATATTAAAATTTTAGAATTTCCTTTTTTTGATGTTCTTATTCCCATTTATTACATTTTAACAACAGCAGAGGCGAGCTCAAATTTGGCGAGATACGATGGAATTCATGTGGGCCACCGAACCTCTTCTTTTAGTGATATAGAATCACTTTATAAAAACTCTAGGAGCGAAGGGTTTGGTGAAGAAGTTAAGCGCCGCATTATGCTAGGCACATTTGTCTTAAGCAGCGGGTATTATGATGCATTTTATGGAAAAGCTCAAAAAGCCAGGAGGGTTGTTAGGGATTCTACAATAAAAGATCTAAGCGGTCTTGACGGCATAATAGGACCAACAACGCCAAATACAGCTTTTCCCCTTGGCCAAGATTATGCTGACCCAACAGTTCTTTATTTAGAGGATATGTTTACTGTTCAAGCTCCTCTTTCTGGAATTCCTGCTATTTCTATTCCAATTGGGACTCATAGCAATGGAATGCCTTATGGAATGCAGGTGATGGGATCATCTTTTGACGAACAATCCATCTTTCAAATCGCGAAAATAATTGAATCACTTCCATAAATGGGTCGTGTCTTTTTTTCGTTGTCAATAATCTTTTCTTTATCTGTGAATGCTCAAGGGCAATTTTCAGAAATCACAGAAGTGCTTATAAATAAAATTGATTCTAGTCACCATCGTTTTCTTATAGATCAATGGGGAATTAATTATTTGACTCATGAACTTTCTCAGCCGGAAAAAGAAGAAGCGGAGATTAACAAGTTGGCAGACTCCACTATTTCATCGAGAATTAGGCTTTTAGACCAGAATACACCTTTAGACTTTCGATTCACTTCTGATGTTCGCAGTATCGTAAGATACTATTTGGGCAAAAAGTTTGATTTTGTTCGGACCCTTAAATCCCGATCAGAGTTCTATTTCCCTTTATTTGAAGCAGCACTGGACCGTCATGGACTCCCCATGGAATTAAAGTATATTCCAATAATAGAAAGCGGTCTTAATCCTAGAGCTAAAAGCCCGGCTGGAGCCACCGGTTTGTGGCAATTTATGCACGCAACAGGAAAAATGCAAGGGTTAGAGATCACATCTTATATTGACCAAAGGATGGATCCATACCTATCAACTGATGCCGCATGTCGTTATTTTAAGAGATTATATAAATTGTTTGGAAACTGGGAGCTGGCAATTGCAGCTTACAATGCCGGCCCTGGAAATATAACACGTGCAATTCGCAATTCGGGAGGGAAAACAAATTTTTGGGATCTTCGTCCGTATTTACCTAAAGAAACAAGCAATTACATTCCTTCATTTATTTCAGCAGTCTATGTATTAAACTATTCTGGAACTCATGGAGTAAAGCAAATGGATCCTTTGATTAATTTTTTTGAGATTGATACTATTCAAGCAGAAAAAGGAATTGATTTATTAGATATCGCCTATTTACTTTCCATAGACTCATCTTTAATTAAAAATTTAAATCCTCAGTATAAATATCATTATGTGCCGCCGCCTAAAAATAAAATTCCTTATAAATTTCTTGTTCCAAAAGTTGCAATGCATAAATTTTCTTCATTTTCAGACTCACTTTACTCTATGACTTCTCTTAGGTTAAAAAAATCGCCACTCCCAACACCGGGGAAATCGGCTTCAGGAAAACTTCATATTGTTAAAAGTGGGGATACCCTTAGTCAAATTGCAGAAAAGTATAGTTTGAAACTTATAGATATAAAAAGGTGGAACCGGCTTAAAAGCACAAAAATTCGTATTGGTCAAAAATTGAGAATATGAGGATCTTAAACATAGTTAAAAAGAATCTATTCTGTTTTCTAATATTTCTTTTTTTGGGGTGTTCCGACAAATCACCTTCATCGGAAAGTAATTTGTCGAAATACAGCATACCATCGTCAAATGGAACGCACAACGAATTGACTATATTCTGTGATAACAATATTTGGAACTACTGCGGGGTGACACTTGTGCAGAAGCTTGCTGAACCAGTTTCTGGGCTACCTCAAAATGAGCCAAGATTTGACCTATCAAGACTACCTCAAAAAAGTGTTTCGCAAATTACAAAAAGATCAAAAAGCATATTGTCACTGCGAGTTATTCAGGATTCAAGTGCAATAATTGTGAAAAACAATCTTTGGGCCGAACCTCAATTAGTTATTCAAATTATTGCTCCATCACTATCAGCGCTCAATAAGATGATTCTTAAACAAGTAGATGACATTATAGGTAGACTCGAAGAGCATGATATCTCCATATTATTTAACCGTATGAAAAAAAAAGCTGCGGTTAGCCTGCCATTAGGGCTTAAAGACCTTGGCATTAAAAGCATGCTCCTTGCAAAAAATTATAAGATGACCTTAGATAATTCAGATTTAAAGATATTCAGAGCTGATACAAGAAATAGCATTCAATACCTAATGGCATGGTATTCAACTTACTCTGATGAGTCAGATATAATTGTTGAACAAAATGATTTGATGAAAAAATATTTTGAAGGTGCTCAAGACAAAAGCTTCTTAACAATTGAGCCCAATATTCCAATTGACGTTAAGTATGGCAATGTTAACAGTAATTCTGTGATCGAACATCATGGGCTTTTTCGAACTGAGGGAGGTTTTGGCGGAGGCCCCTTTATTACATATTCATATCTTGACAAAGATAAAAAAAACAAAATATCTCTATCAGTTCTAGTCTATGCACCGGGCTCAAAAAAAAGAAAAATACTACTAGAACTTGAGTCTATGCTCCGTTCTGTTAAAACACATTAAGCCAAGGTGGCTAAGGGGCTATTTCTTTCTTTCAAGAGAGAGACCTTAGTATTTCTAGGGAATTGAGAGTCCCTAATGTAGGGTAGTGCCAACGGAGCCCTATGATTAAACCATCGGTTATCTCCACACGATTTTTTTTAGAAGTTTTAATCGTCTTGCCGCAAATCCAGTTAGCCAGAGCTCTTGATGTTTCTTTTGATAAAAAATCATCGTGTAGTGGTACATTATGAACAAAGTTCCCCTCACGCAAGTCTAAAACAGAACCTTCATTATAAAGCGTCCCATCAATAGTAAATCCTAAATAGCGCCAAATCATTAAAAGTATCTCGTTTATTGACATTCCTAAATTAGCCCCTGCGTTGTCCCATCGATTCAGCATCTTTATAAAATCATCAAAAAACTGAGGACTAGAATCTCCATCCTGTAAGGTTTTATGCAAGACTTCTGCTGAAAATAAACATAGCGATTGCCTGACGTGGTCCGTTGCTAATCTCTCCCATATTTGGGCAGTTTCAATTTCTATTATTTTTTCAAGGTGGCCTCTGTTTTTATGACTTACTGTTGCGTTTAAAGCAGTCATGGGAAGAAGCATTGCTGGTCTGATTCCGTTTTTATTTCCCCTTATTGAGTGTATCATGTATGCCTGTGGGCCATATTTTCTTGTCCACATCCTTAGGACATATCCTTTTTCGCCTACTGCAATTTTTCCAAGAACGATGGCTAGTGTTGTGTCTTTCATTTAACTAAAAGCCTCGAACAATAACTCCTTGAGCAACTCCTGTTTGAGCACCCATGGGGTCTGTAATCCAAAATAAATAAATCCCGCTTGGAGCTCTTTTGCCATTTAATCCGTTTGTATCCCATGAAAACTGACCTCCTGTTGCTAATCCTTCAAAAATTAATCTTCCGGAGACATCTGTAACCTTAACATATGAATTTTCAACAAGACCTTTTATCGACATCAGACCAAAATCAGTCGGTTTATAAGGGTTTGGAAATACCGAAACGCTTGCGAGATCATTAAAAACATTAATAGCACTTCCCCGATACGATAATAGCCCTTTACTTGTACCAATAAAAACTTCTCCTGTAGAGGGATCAACTGAAATCGCATTTATTCTATTTGATAACAATGGTGAATTACTTTCAGTATAATGAGCTAGGGTCGTGAGCCCATCAGAAGAAAGAAGAAATAGTCCACCTTCAGATGTCCCTATCCATTTTCGATTAGCCCCATCTATCGCCATCGAAAGAATATTTTCGCCACTAAGAATTTTTTGAACAATACCATTTTCATTAATAAGAAGAGCCTGAGCGTCAATATTCATGCTATTCATTGAATTAAACGGAGAAAAGCAAACAACTAGCCCGTCGCTTGTTCCTAGCCAAAGCTCACCATCTTTATCAAATAGATAAGAATTTACCGAGCCACTTGGTAAATTACCGCTGTTTATACCCGCTGTTAATCTTCTTAATTGTGTTGTATTTCCATTAACCTTTACTGCCATCAGTCCGTTTTTACGACTTTGGATCCAAAACACACCATCTGGATCCTGGATAATTCCCTTAACGCTAAGCCCATTAAAGGCTCCAAGACCGTACCCTTCCCATTGTTTTGTCAGTGGATCATATCTATGAAGAGGAAGGTTAGATAGTGCGTTAGTTACCCAAAGAGCTCCGTCTTGTCCCCAGCACAGCCCGCCTGTTCTAACATCATTTATTGAACTTCCAGATGCGCCTTGAAGCGAAGAGTTCGTATTGTTCCAAGTGGTTTCAAGAACTCCATCTTTAAACTCTAAAACCCCATTTCCCCAGCTAGAAACAAACCAATGACTGCTGTCGGCTGGGTCCACTTCTTTTGATAATATATCTTTTGCCCCATTAAACTTATCACTGCTAAATACAGACCAATTTTCTTGACTAAAAACAAACATGCCCTCATTACAATATGAGGCAGTCCATGTCGGATCAATAGCTCCACTAAATACATTAATTCCTTGAATCGTATATCTTACGTCGAAAACAGAAGAGGAAGGAGGGCCTGACATTCCTCTATGCTGCACATAATTTACATTATCTATAAATGATATCCCTCTTCCAGCATTTGCTATCCATATTGTTCCATCATTTCCAGTTTTAACATCACGTGGATTAAAGTTATTGTTATTGCCAAGCCCTGAGCTATAATCTTGCTTCTGTATTCCTATCGTGTCGATGAAAATAATATCATAATCTCTAATAATAGCATATCCATTGTCTCTTTTTGATAAACATTGTATTGGATTCTGGTCAGAATTATTCAATTGAACCTGTGACCATTTTAACCCTTTTTTTAACCAAGGAACTCCACTTCCAGGTTTTCCAATAAGTCGATCAGAGCCGAAAACTGATACGTGACTAACTGCTGTATCTGCCCACCTTTGACTCTGTTTCCAAGATGATAATAAAAACAAAGGGTCATCTAAAGACGCAGACCAAAGGCCAGTTTCTGCCGCGACATACAAACTATCTGAATCTGTCTCTAAACTGTATGCTTTTGTAGTGCTTTCGTCCTCTTTTAACAAATATGTTCCCTTAATAACACCAAATGATAAATCCAACTCTACAACACCGAAATCAGTTGCTGCAAATGCGCGATTTTCCCCATCAAAAGAAATAGAATTAATTTTAGATTTACCGGGGTATTTTCCACTTTGAGGAATGTCTGGTATTCTCCTAATCTCTTTTTCAGTCAACAATTCAAGAAGCCCGTCTTCATAGCCTAACAGAGCCTTATAGCCGTTCGGAGAAGATTCCATTTCCGTTATTCCAACTCCATTTAAGCCATCAACCTTTGTGAAGTCTGAAATGGTGTTATTAATTCTGTCATATCGAAGCAAACCATATTTGCTTGCGCCAATTATTTCATCTTTTAAAATTGCGATTGAGTGCGTGCCATTCATAGGAAGATGAGACCGCCATTGACCTACGGGGATCCCCTGCGCACAGAGGATCTCTCCTAAAAACCATAGGGCTCCTGCCCATATAAAGTTCAACTTCACGAGACAAAGATGCACTATCTTCGTTTTATGGCCCGCAATAGATCAAATTTAAGAAGTGTCTAAAGTTAAAAAAGGATCCATCCTATTAATCCTTCTGCTGGTTATTTCTTGTGGCGAAAAGCCTGTTGCTCATGAATTACGCCGTAATGTTAATGACTTGTGGTGGCAGGATAGTGTTTTAAGCGTAGATGTCTCCATTACTGATACTTCATTCTTGTATCGAGTTTCGTTTCGAATATGTCATACTGTGGATTATCCTTATAGCAATTTATATCTATTTCGCAATGTCCTTTCTGAAAAACGAACGGAATATCAAGATACAATTGAAGTCATGCTTAATACTCCAGAAGGTAATTGGATTGGAAATGGCGTCGGTAGTCTTAAAACTATTGATATTCCTTATCATAAAAACGGCGTCAAGTTCCCGCGGCCTGGCAACTACAGGTTTAGATTCTATCATGGAATGAGAGATGAACCGCTAGTAGGGATTAGAGACCTCGTTTTAACCATTTCCAAAGAGGCAAAAAACCAATAAACAAAAGTGGCAAAGAATAAAATTGATACTGACTTCAGAAAATATGTTAAACTATTTTGGGTTTTCACATTCTCTTTGCCTTTTGTGTTTTTCATCATTCTTTTTTTAGTAAGAACCGGTGTTTTCGGAGACCTCCCCTCTACAGAAGAAATCGTTAACCCTAAATCATATTTAGCCACTGAAATTCTTTCAACAGACGGCCAGCAGCTTGGTACTTTCTTTAAAGAAAATCGTATTCATGTTGAGTATTCGGATCTTCCCACCCATTTAATACAAGCACTTATCGCTACTGAAGACGAGCGATTTCTAGAACATGCCGGCATCGACTTCAGGAGCCTTGGAAGAGCTTTATCCACTTTGGGCTCCAACGGCGGAGGATCTACAATAACGCAGCAATTAGCAAAATTAATGTTTACTCAAGATCCAGCTAGAGGATTTATGGTTCGGGTCGTTCAAAAGCTCAAGGAGTGGGTTATTGCTGTACAGATTGAACGCCGTTACACCAAGCAAGAAATCATCACTATGTATCTGAATAAGTTCGACTTTCTATATCAGGCTGTTGGAATTCATAGTGCGAGTAGTGTTTATTTTGGAAAACTTCCTGCTGATTTAAATATTGAAGAAGCCGCAATGCTCATAGGGATGTGTAAAAACCCATCTTATTACAACCCCGCGAGAGAAAAAAGATTTGAACTTTCTCTAAGTCGTCGTAATACCGTTTTAAACCAAATGGAACGAAACGAATATTTTTCCAAAGCCTCTTCGGATTCCTTAAAGGCGCTACCTCTGCTGCTAAACTTTAATCCTCAAGGACATGACAAAGGTTTAGCTCCCCATTTAAGGGAAAATATTCGGGCATATATGAAAAATTGGATAATAAAAAATCCACAAGTAACCGGAGAAAATTATAATTTATATACCGACGGGCTAAAGATTTATACTTCCATAGATAGTCGAATTCAACTTTCCGCAGAGAAAGCAGTTAAGAAACATATGAAAAATTTACAACGTGTATTTTTTAAGCAAATTAAAAATCGGAAAGCTGGCCCTTTTTATTTCCCTGAAGATAGATCCTACCCTGAAGGGCAAAAAATATTATACCGTGCAATGCGTCAAACTCAGCGATACAAGAACTTGAAAAGATCGCAAATTTCCGAAAAAGAAATTTTAAAAGTGTTTATGTCGCCTATTAAAATGAATATTTTTTCGCACGAAGGGGATGTAGACACCTTATTAAGCCCGCTTGATTCTATTCAATACTATAAAAGCATATATCAAACTGGGTTAATAAGCATAGAGCCTCAAACAGGGTTTATTAAAGCTTGGGTTGGTGGTGTTGATTTTAAACATTTTAAGTATGATGCAGTGAAACAGGGGCGAAGACAGGTTGGGTCAACCTTCAAACCCTTTGTCTATGCGGCAGCAATTGCTGACAAAAAGTATTCACCGTGTATGGAAGTCCCGAATATTCAAACATGCATTGATTCTGGTCAATTTGGACTTCAAAAAGCTTGGTGTCCAAAAAATTCTGGCGATAAATATGGCGGAGTACTAACTCTTAAACAAGCAATTGCTGGATCTGTTAACACGGTAACTACTTTTTTAATGAAACAAATTGGACCGGGGCCCGTCTCAAAAATGGCAAAAGCTCTTGGTATAACCTCTAGAATCCCTGTGGTCCCTTCGATAGCTCTTGGAACGGTTGACTTGTCTATCTATGAATTGGTTGGAGCATATACTGCTTTTGGCAACCATGGGCTCTACACTGAGCCCATAGTGGTTGTTCGCATCGAAGATAAAAACGGCGTTATCCTCGAAGATTTTATACCGAAAACAAGGGAGGTTTTTTCGCCAGAGGTGGCATTAACAATGGTTAATTTATTACAAGGAGTAACTCAAAGTGGAACCGGAATTCGATTGCGCCACTCTGGTGGTTCTTATCGAGAAAATGTTGTAACTGACTATCCGTATAACTTTACAAATCCCATCGCGGGAAAAACAGGCACAACACAAAACAACTCTGATGGGTGGTTTATAGGAATGGTTCCAAATTTAGTTACTGGTGTTTGGACTGGGTGTCAAGATCGCTCCGCACATTTTGGAACAACAGAATTTGGGCAAGGAGCAACAACCGCACTTCCAATTTGGGCTATTTACATGAAAGATCTTTACGCCCAACCTGAAGTTGGAATAAGACAAGATGATTTTGATCACCCAAATGGACCTGTCACTATTCCACTGGACTGCGATTCTTATTTGGCACAAGGGAAAGAAATGAATGAACGGCGATCTGAATATAATTAAGATCAATAGGTATGATAAGAAAAGTAATTACTAATGTAGAAGATGCGTTAGATGGTCTTGAAGATGATATGACCATAATGTTTGGTGGATTCGGGCTCTCTGGAATCCCAGAAAACGCAATTGCAGCAATTAGAAAAAGGGGTACAAAGAATCTAACTTGTATTTCAAATAATGCTGGAATAGATGGATTTGGGCTAGGAATACTTTTAGAAAATCATCAAATAAAAAAAATGATTAGTTCCTACGTTGGAGAAAATGATGAATTTGAACGTCAAATGCTTTCTGGTGAGTTGGAGGTTGAGCTTATTCCCCAAGGAACGCTAGCTGAGCGATGCAGAGCTTCTGGTTCTGGGATTCCAGCCTTTTTTACCCCGGCCGGATATGGTACTGAGGTCGCCGAAGGTAAAGAAGTAAGGGTTTTCGATGGGAAACCTCATATTCTTGAGCATGCTTTTGAAGCTTCTTTTGCTTTTGTAAAAGCCTGGAAAGGAGACGAAACCGGAAACCTTATTTTTAAAGGAACCGCTAGAAATTTTAATCCAGTCATGGCAATGGCAGGAAAAATAACGGTTGCAGAGGTGGAGGAGCTTCTTCCGGCAGGCAGCCTTGACCCAAATTCCATTCATATTCCTGGAGTCTTTGTCCACAGGATATTTAAAGGCGAAATGTTTGAAAAGAGAATCGAACAAAGAACAGTAATCAAGCGGAATTAATCGAAATAAATAATGGCACTAGACAAAAACGGAATTGCAAAAAGAATTGCTCAAGAGCTTCAAGACGGGTGGTATATCAATCTTGGAATTGGAATACCCACACTTGTTGCAAACTATGTTAAAGAGGGAATTAAAATTGAATTTCAATCTGAAAACGGAATACTTGGAATGGGGCCATTCCCCCTTGAGGGAGAAGAAGATGCTGACTTAATTAATGCTGGTAAACAAACAATTACATCGTTACCTGGAGCTTCTTTTTTTGATAGCTCAATGAGTTTTGCTATGATTCGTTCAAAAAAAATACAACTCACTGTGCTCGGAGCTATGGAGGTTTCAGATAATGGTGACATTGCCAATTGGAAAATTCCAGGCAAAATGGTTAAAGGAATGGGCGGGGCTATGGACCTTGTTGCTAGCGCAGATAATATAATTGTTGCAATGCAGCACACCAACAGAAAAGGAGCCTCAAAACTCCTTAAAAAGTGCACGCTGCCCATCACAGGGTTGGGGTGTGTAAAAAAAATTGTCACGGATCTTGCCGTGTTAGATATTCACCCAGAATTCGGATTCATACTAAAAGAAAGAGCTCCTGGGGTTTCAGTCGATGAGATTGTTGCAAAAACAGATGGTAAATTAATGGTTCCTGAAAACGTTCCTGAAATGTCACTTTAATTAGGTTTTTTATATTGTCGTTAATTCCACTACTGAATCACTCATGTAATTTACCACCCGTTCATCGTGGCTAATAAAGATGTAACTAAAGCTAAACTGTTCTTTCAATTCGTTAAGTAAATTCAATACTTGAGCCTGAACGCTTAAATCTAAAGCGGAAACACTTTCATCACAAATTAAGATTTTCGGCTGCAGAACAAGTGCTCGAGCTATTCCGATTCTTTGACGCTGACCACCACTAAATTCATGTGGGAATTTCTTTAATACGCTTGAATCTAGTCCCACGGAATGTAGTAACTCCTCTACTTTTTTATTGCGAACATCTCGTCCTTGGTAAAGGCCGTGTACCTCCATTGGCTCTAGTAGGGCTTCTCCTATTGTCATTCTAGGGCTAAGGCTAGAAAATGGATCTTGGAAGATATATTGTATCTCTTTTGCCAGTTTCTTTCTTCTCAATAAAGTCATATTATCAATTCTTTCTCCTCTATACTTTATTTCCCCACCCTGTATTGATTGTAATCCGATAATACACTTTGCAAGCGTTGATTTACCGCTTCCAGACGCTCCTATTAATCCTAGCGTTTCACCCTCTCTTAATTCTAAAGAAACATTACTCAGTATGCTTTTATTCGAAAAATGTTTTGACAAATTTTTAACTTCTAAAATAATAGAACCTAATCTAGAAGGTCTAGGGTCTTCCAACTTAGGAAGAGTGTTATTTATAAAATCAGAAACCGTGGGCAATCTTCGGGGTTTGCCGACTTCTGGTGGCCGGGCAGCTAGTAGTCCCTTTGTGTAGGGATCTTCAGGAAAGTTTAATACTTTATTTGATTCCCCATACTCAATTTCTCTGCCACGATGTAGCACTAAAATATGATCAGAAATTTGAGAAACAGCTTTTATGTCGTGACTTATAAATATCATAGACATAGAGTTCTCCCTTTGCAGATCGCGAAGCAGTTTTAGAATCTCTAAAGCGACTTTATCATCAAGTGCCGTCGTAGGCTCGTCCGCAATAATTAATTGAGGCTTCATAATCATGGCCATGGCAATCATTACGCGCTGACGCTGACCCCCACTAAGCTGGTGGGGGTATTTAAAGAACGAGGCGTTTGGCTCTTCAATTTTTACTTTCTCTATCCAATCTCTGGCGTCCTCTCTTGCCTGTCTTTTTGATTTTTTTAACACAGAAATAGCAGCCTCAGCAATCTGATCACCAATTATCATAGTTGGATTAAGTGCAGACATGGGTTCTTGAAAAATCATGGCCTTGCTCAAAGGTCTTATTTCATCCATTTTTTCTGGATTCTTTATCTTTAAACTCTTTGGCAGTAGGTCCATTATGGCGAGTGCGATAATAGACTTTCCTGATCCAGATTCGCCAACAAGCGCCAAGCATTTTCCTGCCTCAATATTAAATGAAACATCATGCAGAAGGGTTCCCGAGAGACTTTCAATAGAAAGCTCATTTAGTTCAAGCAAAAATGTTTTATTGTGCATTATAAATCCAAATCGCCGTTATTGACTGGCAGCGCATCGGATTCTATCAGTTTTTCTTCGGGCATTTCCACAGTAGTGTCATTAATTACCTCCGAATTCTTTTCGACTGAATTATTTTTATCCCAACTAAAAAAGGGCAACTTTGAATACTCTTGAACTGTTAATATAAATGGAGATTGTTTTCCATTATTTATCGGAAGATCACCGTCTTGGTGACCTGTTCTTACAATTACACGATTTAGGTCGGGAAGAATTATTATCCATTGTCCTAAGTGACCATGAAAGGCTATATAGCTGCGGGGAGGGTCCATCGGTTCACCATCTGATGTCTGGGCCTCTCCCAGCCAAAAGGACAACCCATAATACTGCTCTGATCCCGGTGTTGTCGCTCCGCGTAGAAAATCAGCATCCACTAATCTATTGCCTTCCCATTGTCCATTCTGGAGAATCAACTTACCCAACCTTCCATAGTCCCTCGCCGTTGCATTGTAGCAGCAATAGGTCAAGGCGTTTCCGCTGTCGTCTAAATGCCAAAACGCATCAGAGACAGCCCCCAAGGGTGTCCATAGCTTTTCAGAGGCATATTCATAAATCTTTCTCCCCGTTGCGGCTTCTAGATAAAATCCGAGTAAAGCTGTTGATGCAGATTGGTATTCGAATTTGACGCCGACATCCGCACCGATTGAGCGTGAAATAATAGTTTTATACAAATCGGTACCGTAATACGCTTTTGCTGAAACGCCTAAAGGATTATAATAATTTTCATCCCAATCAATATTAGCGGTCATCCCTGCCAAATTAGCTAATGTCAATAGTTCCCTTCCAGGGCCATTGAGTTCTGGAATAAGATTTATAACCGGCTCATCCCATCCCTTAATTTCCCCGTCCTGAATTGCTATCTGAACTAGAATTGCAACGATAGACTTGGACATAGAAAAAGAATTTGTCTTTGATTCTTGACTAACCTTATTATTATATTGTTCGTGACGTAGCGTGTCGTTATCAAAAATTAAAAACGCTCCTGTTTCAATGGTTGAGAGTGCTTGAGACAACTCTAGTGATGGGGTAAATCTTGAATCTATTTTTACAGGCCAAGGAGTGGGGTTCTGGGCGGAAATTTTTCCTTTTTTGAAACTGGTTCCATCAAAAATATTTGCTGTCGTATTGCCCTGAAGATAAGTGGCATATATTCCTTTAAATATATAGCTGTACCATGATGTATTCACTAAAAATAAAAGAATTGCGAGAGTGATAAATGTCTTTATGATTCGCTTCATTTTTTTAAGTTAAGGCTTTGATTTGTGATTTCAGTTTTTAATCTTTAAATCCTCTTTTTCTGCTTGCAAGAATATTCCAAAACGTTCTTCAAAATGAAATTTGACTTTTTCTTTTATTTCCAACATATTTATTTCTTTTCCTAGTTCAATATTTAAGCTAGTTACTGCTTTGTCTGAAATACCACAAGGAATGATATGCTGAAAATACTTCAAGTCTGTATTTACATTAAAAGCCCATCCGTGCATAGTCACCCAGCGACTAGCCCTAACGCCCATAGCGCATATTTTTCTTGCAAAGGGAGTCCCTGAATCAATCCAGACACCGGTTTCGCCAGCACTTCGACCACCATCCAGACCATAGTCAGCCAAGGTGTCTATGATAACATCTTCTAAAGTTCGCAGATATCGATGTATATCAGTAAAAAAGTGATCAAGATTTAGAATAGGGTATCCAACAAGCTGACCCGGGCCGTGGTAAGTAATATCACCTCCGCGGTTAATCTTAAAAAACTCAATACCTAGTTTGTTCAATTCTTCTTTATTTGCTAATAAGTTGGCCATGTCACCACTTTTTCCAAGAGTATAAACAGGATTGTGCTCAGCAAATAAAAGATGGTCTACTGTTTTGATTTTCTCTTCATCTGACCTGTTCCGATTTTCGGATTTCTGGCTGATAATTTCAGAAAAAACAGTCTCTTGAATATCCCAAGCCTCTTTGTATTGTATTCGTCCTAGATCCCTAAACGTAACGGATTTTATATTTTTTAACAACTTATCGTCTCTTTGATTGTATCCATCGTTTCAATAGATTAAATTTTATCGACAACGCTTCTTGCGCTATTCAAACAAAAATACGAAATTGGGGCCTCTATGAGTTTTTCAAAAATTGTCGATTTCTCTAACCTTACCCTGTTAGAATTGTATGAAATATTGGCGCTACGAGCGGAAGTATTTGTAGTAGAGCAGAATTGCCCATATCAAGATCTTGACGGCAAAGACCAGGGAAGCCTTCATGCTCTAATAACAAAAGACGGAAAACTCTGGGCGTATTCTAGGATAATCCCTCCAGGCATTGCCTTTCCTGAGGTCAGCATTGGACGCGTACTAACGTCATTTAACGCCAGAGGAAAAGGTGTTGGAAAAAACCTGATGGAAATATCTATAAAAGAGTGTTTGCTTCGTTGGCCAAATTATGATGTTTTAATAATGGCCCAATCTTATCTAGTTAAGTTTTACAGCAACTTTAACTTTGTAGTCGAAAAAGATGAGTTTTTAGAGGACGGTATACCGCATAGGTGGATGCGGCTCAAGCATGCATCCAAAAATCAATAATCAATTAAGAGGCGAAGCGCATCACTAACTTTTTTCGCATTAGGTAAAAGGGTGGCTTCTAAAATTTTATTTAGAGGTATTGCAGGTGTTTCCTCAGAGCCCAAGACCATTACTGGAGCGTCTAATTTTCGAAAACATTGATTCTGAATTTCACCAGAAATAGCGAGTGAAAATGTATTTGTTCTTGACTCTTCAGTAACAATTAAAGCTCTTCCGTGCTTTGAAACCGAAGCCATAACAAGCTCTTCGTCCCATGGTTGTAGTGATCTCAAATCAATAATTTCAATTCGGCCAGGAAAATCTTTTTCAGCCTCTAACGACCAATATACGCCCATTCCGTATGTGATAATACAAACTGAATCTTCTGAGCTAGGATTAGAATGGAGAACCGTTCGGCCCTTACCAAAAGGTATGACATAGTCTTCAGAGGGTTCTATGGTCTTTGCTCCCTGTGTTCCAGGTATTTTAGACCAGTAAAGGCCTTTGTGTTCTAGCATAACCACTGGGTTTGGGTCAGCGTATGCTGATTTCATTAAGCCCTTGAGGTCAGCTCCAGTAGATGGGTACGCAACCTTAATTCCTTTAATGTTGGTTAAAACAGACTCCACGCTAGAAGAATGGTAAGGCCCTCCGCTTCCATATGCGCCGGTTGGCACTCTTATGATCGCGCTTGCCGGCCACTTTCCATTTGATAGATAATATGATCTTGAGAGCTCTGTGAATAGCTGATTTAATCCAGGCCAGATATAATCAGCAAACTGAACTTCTACAATTGGTTTAAGGCCTACTGCTGACATTCCAACCGTACTTCCAATAATAAAAGCCTCCTGAATCGGCGTGTTAAAAACTCGATGATCTCCAAACTGCTGGGCTAAAGTCGCGGCTTCCCTAAAAACGCCTCCTAGGCGCGCACCTACATCTTGTCCGTATAAAAGGGCTTCAGGGTTTTTATCTAGTATCTCCCGTATGGCAAAAAGAGCGCTATCGACCATTACGGTTGGCTCTCGGTTTTTTGGTTCTCTTGTTCCTGACTCAAATTTTATTGGTGTAGGCGCAAATCGATGCTCAAACAAATCTTCAGGCTTTGGATCCTTTGCCAACAAAGCTTTCTCAAAATCTTTCTTTATTGTTTTTTCCGCCTTTCTCTCAATTTCTAAAACTTCTTTTTTAGAGACCCCCTGGTCCATTAAAAAGCCTCTCAATTTTGGCAAAGGGTCGCGCTTCTTATGGTCCTCTATGTCATCCCTATACCACTCCATTCGGACCCCAGAAGTATGATGATTTAATAAAGGCACTTTTGCATGAATTAAATATGGCTCTCGGGTTTTTCTCATTTTGATCAAAACCTCGCGAACCGCATGAAAGCATGAAGAAAAATCACTGCCATCAAGCTGTACCACATTAATCCCAGGAAACCCTTTTGCATAATCTGCTGCATTTCCAGATCGCACTTCGTCTGCGCTTGCTGATATGTCCCAGCCATTATCTTGGACCACAACCAGCAAAGGATATTGTTTCAACGCTGCCATTTGTAGCGCCTCAGAAACTTCTCCTTCTGTCATCGCCGCATCGCCAATGGAGCATAGACATATGGGCTTTGAGCCTTCCCAATCGTCAACCAATCCAATTTTCTCCCTGTATTGAATTCCCATTGCTGCCCCCGATGCTGGTATCGCCTGCATTCCTGTCGCTGAAGACTGATGAGGAATCTTTGGCTTATCGGAATCTTTCAAGCTAGGGTGACTGTAGTATGTTCGCCCTCCAGAAAAAGGGTCGTCCCGTTTAGCCAATAACTGTAGCATTAGATCGTACGGGCGCATACCAATTCCTAGAAGCATTGCGTCATCTCGGTAATACGGATAGAGAAAGTCAGTAGATTCTAGTTGCATGGAACAGGCGAGCTGTATGGCCTCATGCCCCCTTGATGTTGCATGAACGTACGTCTGAGTTATCTCTTTGTTTTCCTCAAAACAATATGTCATCTCCGCAGCCGTGCACATAAGCTCATAAGCTCGCAGAAGGGTTTTGTTTATCGGTTTACTCATCGCTTTAATTGGGGGATTGACTTTTTCTTTCTAAAATTGTATTTATCGCCTTTTTACTTTCATCTGTTAAAACTAAACGTCCGCTTATCAACGCACGATCTTTCAATAAAACATCCCAATCTTCAAACCCTTCCCATAGGGTCTTTTTTAATGCCCTTTGAGCATGCGAGCTTTGAGATGTTAATGATTTTAATAGCTCATATAACCCTTGGTCCATTGCTTCTATTGTCGAGTATACCTGAGCATATAAACCTTTAGCGGCAGCCCACTCTGCCGTCCTAAACTGTGTTGCGTCAATAGCCAATTGACTCATGGCGCTCCTTCCAATCTTTCTTTCAACCGCTGGCCCGACAACAAATGGGCCTATGCCTACGGCAAGCTCGCTGAGTTTAATGCCTGAATACTCCGTTGCGATGCAATAATCTACCGCGGAAGCCAAGCCCACACCTCCGCCAACAGCCTTTCCTTGAACTCTTCCAATAATTAATTTTGGAGACTTTCTCATGGCGTTGATAACGTTTGCAAAACCACTGAAAAAGAGCAACCCCTGTTCTTCATTTGAAATTGAAGCAAGTTCATCGAAGCTTGCTCCTCCGCAAAAAACTCTATCTCCAGCACTCCGAAGAACGATTATTTGACTCTCTTGGTTTATAGATTCTTGCTCTATAGCCTTTACCAAGCGTTTTAAAATATCACTTGGCAATGAGTTGCTCTGGGGGTGTGAAAATTCAATATGAGAAACTCCTGACTCAACAGTAACTTCAACTGTTCCCTCGCTTTTATAATCAGTATTCATACTTAAACATTTATATTCTTCTAAAGAAGCACTTTATATTATTCTTGTTCTCGTTTTTTGACCATGGTCAAAATCGTTGCAACGGCGACAACCTCTTTGGTGTCGTCTGTTACTTCAACATAATACTTCACAATTCCTTTTGCTATATCCTGGTCATCTCGCTTTTCTTGATTAATTTTTTCCTGAACCGTCAACTGAACACCAATCTCCGTTCCCGGATACACCGGCTTTGTGAATCGACAGTTCTCTATTCCGTAGTTCAATAACACCGGTCCTTTTGGGGGATCCACAAAAAGCCCTGCCGCCCGGCTCAATATAAAATAACCATGCGCTACCCTCCCTGTAAAGATTGTCCCCTCCAAAGATTTTTCATCCATATGAGCATAAAAACGATCGCCACTTAGCTCTGCAAAATTATTTATATCATCCATGGTTACCATATGCTTTTCTGTGGTCACCGTATCGCCAACCACCAAGTCTTCAAAGTGTTGTCGAAATAAATGTGGATTCGCCTCATGCCGCGCTGCTCCGGGAACATACCTGCCTGTTATTTCTGTCAGCGCGTCGGGGTGGCCTTGCAGGGCTGTGCGCTGCATATAGTGTGTGATTCCGCGCATTCCGCCCATTTCTTCTCCATCACCCGCTCGGCCAGGGCCTCCATGAGTTAATAATGGCATTGGCGATCCGTGACCTGTACTTTCTTTTGCGCTTGTTGAATCTAAAATCAAGACTCTACCATTTGAATAGGCTGCCTCGAGAGTGAATTTTTTATAATTTTCTTTGTCGGAACTAACAATCGTAGTAACCAGCGAGCCTTTGCCAAGAGCAACAATCTCTGCCGCCTCTTCCATAGAGCGGTATGGAATCAATGTTGATACCGGTCCAAACGCTTCGACAGTATGGCAAGAAAGTCTTTTAAATGGTTGCTCATTTACAAATAAAAGAGGAGAAAAATAAGCTCCAGCTTGCGGGTTTTCTGCAAGAACTTCGCTTTCCCCGAGTATATTTCCATGTATAACTTCATTTTCGAGAGCTAACTTGGCAACCGCCTCTTGAACCCTTGTGACTTGGAGCTTTGTCGCCAACGAGCCCATTCTGACACCCTGAATTTGTGGGTCGCCGTATTTGATAGAGCTCAGGCGCGTTTTTAGCGCCTCTGCCGCCTCTTCTATGTGCTCTTTAGGAATTAAAACGCGCCTTACCGCGGTGCACTTCTGGCCGGCCTTAATCGTAATTTCTTTCGTTACTTCTTTAATGAAAATACTCCATTCAGGGCTGCCCGGTTTAACATCTTCACCCATAACCATGGCATTTAGAGAGTCCGCTTCTAAATTAAACGGGACGCCTCGTTCTAAATAGTGCGGTGAAGACTTTAAAGATTTTCCTGTAGCGGCTGACCCGGTAAAAGTTACTGCGTCTCCACGCTGAACAGCGTCCAGTATTCCATGTCCTTTCCCCGCCACCATTTGTAGAGCCCCTTCTGGCAATATGCGGCTTTCTATGATGTCCCGAACAACTGCTTCAGTTAAAAAACTAGTATACTCCGATGGTTTAACAACAGCCGGAACACCGGCCAAAAGGTTTACAGCAATCTTTTCTAACATACCCCAAATAGGAAAGTTAAACGAATTGATATGGACGGCTATCCCTCTTTTTGGAAGCATTATATGCTGCCCGGAGAACGTTCCGTTTTGAGAGAGCTTGACCGGTTGTCCATCGATGTAAAATGGTTGGTCCGCAAATTCCCGGCGTAAAGATGCATAAGTGAAGAGGTTTCCAATGCCTCCTTCGATGTCAATCCAAGAATCTATTCGTGTAGCTCCCGTTGCAGAAGAAACAGCATAGTATTCTTCCTTTTTACTTTGCAGATAGAGCGCCAAAGCCTTTAGCATTAAACCCCTTTGAGGAAAGGTCATTTCTCTTAGCTTGTTTCCCCCTTTTCTTCTTCCATATTCCAGTACGTCGTCATAATCGAGCCCAAGGCTAGAAACGCTTCCGATTGGCTTTCCGGTAATTGCATGCACGGCCTCGTATTCTGAATCCACGCCGGTTTTCCACTGGCCCATGATATAGTTCTGAATATTCATCCTCATTTTTTTGTGGGTTTGACGTTTAAGGTATAATAAATACCGAAGGCTTCCATGCATCATCAAACAGTCAAAAACTCAAGCCTACTGTTTGTTCATACAACTTAACTCTTACAATACTAAGTAAAGATATCCCAAAAAAAAGACCGCCCCGAAATGGGGCGGTCAATTTTTTAAAGAATTCTTGAGAGCAAACGCCCTCAGGAGTTTCTAGACTTTTACTTAGCGCTGAACAGCAATACGCATTGTGCGTGTTCCTTCTTCAGCAGTCAAGCGTACCATGTAGACGCCAGCAGGCAAGTCACTCAAGTCGATATTAAGTTCACTTGATCCAGCATCCCACTTGGTTGCATTTAATAGTTGTCCGTGAAGACCTATGATGCTCACTTCAACCTCACCTGTCAAATTGCTGCGCTCCAATGTGAAGGCACCATTTGTTGGGTTCGGGAACAAGCTAACGCTTCCTAATGCCTCGTCTATGCTTACAGCACAATCGTAACACTTAGTGAAACATACAGGAGCAAACACAGTGTCTGCAGAACCTAAGGTCGCAACACGGTTGTAGCCTCCGAAGCCATCACTAGCTCCACATGCGGCAAGATCACCACTGGCTTCAGCATTAACGAAATCAATTCCGTTAATGAACTTGTATGCCAATGACTCACCAAGAGCTGTATTAAACGTAAGATGGTAAACTCCATCGCCATTGGTATCAAGCATCTCAGATCCCATTGGGTTCCAAGACTGCCAAGTACCGGCTACATGAATACCGTTGGTATCAATCGCGCCGTTAGCAACTTCCCATGCCATGTTTACGCTAAGAGTCACCTCTATAGAACACTCGTCACAAGAGCTCCAGCAAACAACTGGAATAACTGTGTCGGCAGCAGGAATAGTCAATACACGGTTTGTGTAAGTAACGTTACCATTAGTACATGACGCCGTTGGGTCATTCATCTCTTGGATAGTCCATCCGTCAGCAGAGTATTTGAACTCTATAGTCGTACCAACTTCCAAAGGAACTTTAACATCCCAAACGTTGTCGCCGTCTGCATCGCTCATCGCGTTACAGTTACCACACCAGTTGTTGAACGTAGAGTTCAATTCAGGAGTAGTAAACGTGCTTGCGTCTACTTTATTCATGTCAACCTGGAAGGTTACATCTGAATATTGTATACAAGCAGAAGAGAATACTGCAGAATCATACATCGGTGGATTGGTAGCGCTACCATAAGCAAAGGCTCCCCATGCAGCTCCGTTGATACTTGTTAATGTAGTATCAAGTTCAGCAACATTGTTAAGTCCAAATGGACATAGAACATCTACAGAATACCAACCAGCGTTGGTTCCATCATCCAAACCGTCACCGTATGAATCTTCTATTCTGAATTCATAAGTTCCATTGTCGGGAAGACAAACAGTGTCGATGTGTGTTGCAGCAGCAACGTTATAAGGAGATACGTTGTTATACGGTCCGCCTTCAGCCCACGTGATACCTGTATTGATGTCGACAATAGACCAGCTATTCTCAGAACCATAAATGTCTGTGATAAGCTCTACACGAACGTCATTACAAGGCGTCAAGACTCCAGAAACTTCGAAGTTGTCAACAGCCCAGTACCAACCCCATGATGCTGGGTTATTAACGTAACGCAATCGAGCCATTAGGTCAGTGCTCTGATACATTGTGATATCGTAGTATTCGTGCGCTGGTGCAGCCCACGATCCGACAGTTGTAGTAAGAGAGTCAATTTGAACCCAGTTGTTACCGTCATATACCTCAACGATACCTACAGTACCTCCAGCACGATAGTAATGATCAAACTCTAACCATAACGTGTCATAACCTAATGCATACATTGACGGAGACGTCAAATGGGCGTCCACTGCTAGAGCCGTGCTTCCTGCAGCGTCGTCATCGATCATCATAAATGGAGTGCTGTCAATAGACAGGCCATTGTATGAAACAACTTCCTCCCAGTATTGGTCAGTATTGCTGTCATCATCCCAGTTACATGGCAATCCATTGTCAAAGTCTACATAATATGGTAAATCAGCACTTGGCACTGAAGCATAAATCGCTGTCGCAGAAGCTACAGGAGAAGTGCAACCTTGAGAAATAACCCAATCGTATGCGTAGAAACCGTATGAAGTTGCTGAGCCCGCACCTAAAACGACGGAGTCAATACTTGCAACGTTTGCAACAGTGTAAGGGTAACTAAGACCGGCCGTTGAATACCCAAGAGCTCCCGTTCCTATAGACCACTTCATGTTCATGTTGTATGTTCCTGGCATAAGGATTAAGCCAACTGCTACTTGATGAGTACCTGCTGAATCAACGTGAATTGAATCACTTAGCATAATCTCAGCGCCGGCACCGCCTGCAAGGCTACCTTCTTCACGGATACGTACCTGGAAGTCTGACGCTGTGTCAGAAACTACAGTAATTGAATCCAAAGAGAAAGGCTCGAGAACAGTAAACCACGTACCATTTGAGTAGTTGGTAAATCCTGTAGCCAAGCTAGCAGAAATTCCAAAGTGATGAGGCGCCATCATATTGTCCGCAGCAAAAGATAATGCTTGAACAGTAGTATTTGCGCTGATCGCGTCCGTCTCGTACCATTCACCCTGAGCAATTGTTGCTCCGTTAGTGTCAAGCCAAACTACTTCATTGTCATTTCCTGCTCCTTGAGCATAGAACTCTACTGGAGAAACTCCACAAGATGTTTCATCGTCAATCGTAAGTGAGTCACCATTTGGACAAGTAGACGGGCAATCCGCCACACCTGAGCCCCAAACATATCCTGCAGCAAATGTTCCACCCGCAGCCTCAGAAGCGATAGTGTCGCCATTAGAGTCATACAATGTGAATCCTACTTCAGCAGAATAGCTACCTGGAGAGAGACAAATTATACGTGCAGAGTCACCGTCACAAACATCACCATAGCTGGTTAAAGCAGCTCCTGTTGTGAAATTCGATCCAAAGCTAGCAACCTCTACCCATTGGCCAGCAGCATTATATTGCTGGACTGCGATTAAACAACCGTTCCATCCGTCACCGTAGGAATCAGTCATGTCCATTTGAATAGAACATTGGAATTGTGGAGCACAGAAGTTAGTCGTTGCATAGGCTGGGTTTGACCATGCTCCAGTATCTCCTACTGCGCAGATCTCACGAACCTCATACATGTAT
>MDTF01003626.1_pt1 | contig 38252 bp, 28 predicted proteins | sample 811191 | NCBI WGS metagenome assembly MDTF01 (sample SAMN05326649, study PRJNA326480) | marine metagenome | isolation source: seawater | place: Southern Ocean | collected 2011 | reverse complement strand
TAAGAGATGCTTTTTGCGGTCTGGACGGGACTCGAACCCGCGACCTCCTGCGTGACAGGCAGGCATTCTAACCAACTGAACTACCAAACCGTTGCTTATAGCGGCTGCAAATATACATCTGTTTTTTAATCTGCCAAAGAAAATTATAAGAAAATTTTTCTTTTTATTAAATAATTTGTGAGCACCTGATTAAAGCCTAAATGTATATCCACAGGAACATAATCAATTTTATATTGTAAACATTTATTTTTCAATTCTTTAAAGTATTTTTCTGTTAAATCTTTATACTTTTCTTCAACATTTTCGACATAAATATTTATTTCTTCTCCTGTCTCAACATCCACAAATTTTTTGGGAGAACTGTCAAAATTGAAGTTTAATTCTGTTTTTCCATCATAAGTATGAAACAAAACCACCTCATGTTTGTTATATTTTAAGTGTCTTAAGGCCTCAAATAACGCTGCATCTTCTTTTGAAGTTTGAAACATATCCGTAAAAAGAAAAATTAAAGAACGTCTGTGTATCTTTTCTGCAATCTCATGTAAATATTGATAGGTTTCTGTTGTTGCTTCTGAATTAGATAATAATAGTTGTTCTAATTGATGTAACAACATTTTTCTATGACGTTCACTTCCTTTTTCAGGTGCATAATATTCATATGAATCTGAATAAATACTTAACCCAACAGCATCTCTTTGTCTTTTTAAAATCTCCATCAAAGATGCAGCTGCAACAGCAGAAAAACCAACCTTATTTAAATGATCTAAACGTTGCTTTTTTACAATAGGATAATGCATAGATGCAGAATTATCTATGATAATATGACAGCGTAAATTAGTCTCTTCTTCATACTTTTTAATATATAGTTTTTCTGTTTTCGCAAATAACTTCCAATCTATATGACGTGTACTTTCTCCATTATTATATAATTTGTGCTCAGAAAACTCAACAGAAAATCCGTGAAAGGGACTTTTATGAATTCCAGTAATAAAACCTTCTACCACTTGTTTCGCAAGTAAGTCTAGATTTTTTATTTCTGATGATTTAACTTCGGATAAATTCATACTATTTTTTAATGCTTTGAGCTCTGGTTAAATGATCAGTAGTTTGCAATAACTTCTTTAATAATATTGGGTTGTAATTTGGATTCTCTTCTAAAAATTGATTTAATATATCATTCGCTTCTTTGGACGAATAATTACCAATTGAACTTTCCAACCATCTTTTAGGAAAAAAAATATCTCCTGTTAATTGTACTTCTTCCAGTTTATCTAAAACTAATTTTAGGTGCTTTATTGATGAAGTTTGCCTTAAAGGATGATGAATATTACTCAAAGCTGTTTGTACCCAAGATTCTTTTTCTCTGTTTTCTTTCAATAAAAGAGACACCATAAAATCATCTCTTACTTTGGCATCACTAGACAATGAAAATGATAGCCATTTAAAACGCTCTAATCTATCTCTATTTAAAATCCTAGCTTGTTGTTCTTCTAAAATTTTTACTGATTTAGGATGTTCATAAATCATCAATTTCATTGCCAATGAAGTATAATCGTTCTCATTTAAAAAGAGATTCTTAATTACCTTCTTTTTATTCCAAATTTGATATAAATTTTCTTTCCCTTCCTCAGAAATTGCAATTAACTGATACAATCTAAACAATGTCTTTTTAATATTTTTTGGGGAATCTTTTCCTAAAAGTGTATAAATTTGATTTTCTGTCTTCTTTTGAATATTGTGTTGCTGTTCTTCAGTTAAAAAGGTCCAAAATATAGATTGAATACTCTTCGATAAATAATTTGTAATTAACTCATTCTGCTCAACTTTAATAGCATCTATATAAACTTCATAGGTTTCTGAAGGAGAAACTTTTCCGTTCAGCATATTTTCATATAAATTAATGAATTGATACCCTCTTGAAACTTCGTCTTTTATGTTTTTATATTCATGAATTTTATTTTTGTAAATAGGAAAAAGCCCATAACCAAATCCGTTTGTGTTGTATAAAACTTCGCCAGGATTAAAATCTTTTGTTGCAGAAGTAATGTCAAAAGATTTACCCATATTATTTATAGTAATATTTTTTATATATCCTCTGGCATCTTTTAATTGAATTTTAAAAGATTGAGTCCAAACTTTATCAGAACCATCTTCTGCATTTTGATGAATTACAAACTTCGTTACATTTCCTTTTTCGTTCAACTCAATTTCTTCAGAAAAAATAGGTCTTCCAGAAGAATTCACCCAAACATCACTCCATCGTTTAATATCTCCTAAAGATTTTTCATCAAAAATAGAAACCAATTCATTCCAATCTGCATTTGAGTTTTGATATGTTTTTATATATTCTTGAATTCCAGCTTGAAAAACTTCTTTTCCTAATAAATACTCTAACTGACGCATCATAATTGGCGCTTTGTTATAAATTATCCTTCCATACAAAGAACCTGCATTTTTTAAGTTTCCTAAATACTGACGAATTGCATTGGTGCCTTTTGTTCTGTCTTCTGAATATGCTTTTGGATAATGAGACATCATAAAATTTAAAGAATGATTTACTTCAGGGAAAACAGGGTTCATGATTTTGTCTGCCATAAAATTAGCAAAAACTTCTTTCATCCAAACATCATTAAACCAACGCATGGTAACCAAATCTCCAAACCACATGTGCGAAGTTTCGTGTGCAATTAACTTTGCTCTGCTCAACTTTCTGTTTTGAGTGGCATTTTTATCTAAAAACAGAGAAGACTGTCTGTATTGAATTGCGCCAACATGCTCCATCCCTCCATATTGGAAAGGCGGAATTGCAGCAAAATCCATTTTTTGAAAAGGAAATTTAGATTGAGTGTATTCCTCTAAAAAATCAATAGAATTTTGATGAATCTTAAATACAGCATCTACACTTTCTTCAATCTTTTCTTTATTATTTTCTCTGTACAAAAAGCGCATATCAAACGCTCCTGGATTTTTAGTTTCCTCCGTAAATTTACCCGCAACAAATGAAAACAAATATGTACTCATTAAGTCTGACCTCTCAAAAACATGTTCTGTAAAATCATGTAAAGTAACGCTGCTTTCTTCAAATGCACCACACAAAACTGTCCAGTCTTTTGGCGCAGTAATTCTTAATTTATAGTTTGCTTTTATATCTGGCTGATCAAAACAAGGAAACAATGTACTTGCTCTATCTGGAACTAATAGCGTATACAAAAATTCATCATTTCGATTTAATGACAATTCACCCGCATCAAAAAATATTTCTATTGAATTCTTACCTAAAATAAGTGTTGATTTATCAATAATAACATGTTCTTTTTGATGGTTAATTTCTGATTTTATACCATTAATTTTTAATGATTTTAGTTTTGAAGCTTTCTCATTAAAATCTAGAAGCACATCATTTTTTAAATCTTTTATGGTAAGGCTTAAAAATAATTTAGAAGAAATTGCTGTTGTTTTTTCTTTCGGAATTTTAAAATCTAATTCATATAAAACATCAGAAATTTGCTGTTTCCTGTATTTTGCTAATTCAAAGGAGATGCCTTTTTCTAAAATTATCTGGCTTTCTTGTTTTTGATTACAAGAAAGAAAAAATAATAAACATAAAAACAAAGAAAAATAGTATTTCATTTGAGTGAAAATTTAGATTCTAAAAATAAAAAAAGGTTTGACGTTAGCCAAACCTTTTTTATATTATATAACTATAAATTGAGACTATAAAGCAGCATCAATTTTACCAGTATAAACATTTTTAGGTGCAACACCCACTTGTTTGTCTATTACTTCTCCATTTTTAAAGATTAAAACAGTTGGTATATTACGTACTCCATATTTCGCTGCAAATTCTTGATTTGCATCAACATCAACTTTACCAACAACTGCTTTTCCTTCATATTCAGCATGAATTTCATCTACAATTGGTCCAACCATTCTACAAGGTCCACACCAAGCTGCCCAAAAATCTACTAATACTGGTTTATCTGATTTTAATACTACTTCTTCAAAGTTTGCATCTGTAATTTCTAATGCCATTTTATATCTGTTTTAAATTGTTATTTTGGTCTTGAACTACAAAAGTAATCATTTTATTTACTTTCTAGTTTTCAAAAAAATTACTTTTTCTTATTTGTCTATCAATACTACTTATGCTTACAAATAAAAGATTCACTAAAAAGTAAAGATTATCAGTTCTTTTTTTTAGTGATTTCATATTTAATTTTGTTGTTTTACTTCTGTAACTCCCAATATTTCTGGCATTTAAATTTCTGGGGCTAATGCAACTTCTAATCCATCCATTGCAGGTGTCATTTGTATTTGACAACCCAATCTACTATTATCTTCTATATTAAAAGCTTCTGCTAACATTGCATCTTCGTCATCTGTTATTTCAGGTAATTCATGATCAGATATTACATAACATTGACAAGAAGCACACATCGCCATTCCACCACAAACACCAATAGTTCCTTCTTCTGCTAATTCGTATGACCGAATAACTTCCATAAGGTTCATAGCCATATCTGTAGGCGCTATAACTTCATGAGTTTCTCCCTTTCTATCTGTTATTTTAATATTGATGTCTTGCATCTATTTCTCTTTTTTTAATATTGTATGCAAAGTTACATAAACCTGAGAAAAATCTTACTATCGTTTTTTTCAACAAAGACCTCAAGCGCTTATCTTCTTGTTTGATTAAAACCGTCTAAACAAAAAACTAGCGTATATTTTTTTATTTATAAAATTATTTTATAACTATTTATCTACAGATTAAAATTACTTCCTAAAATCAAATAACCTTATAAAATTAGTAGATGAATAGAAAAACTATTGATACTTGAAGATTTTAGAATGTTTTTCCTAATGTAAATTGAAGAGGAATTGCAACACCATCATTACCTGTAAAGATATTACCGTTAGAATAATGCATAATGCGTAATTCAAAATTATATTTTCTTTTTTTTCCGAAGAAAACACCAAAACCCATAGTATCTTGATATGTAATTTTTGGCCCACTCTCAAAACCATCAATATCACTTTTTGTTAAAAACGTTGGACCTATAATAGAATAATTTGCGTAAAAGTCAAAATCTTTTTTTCTTAGAAGGTAAAAACGTAAGGTTGGGAAAATTGAAAAAGCAAATACGTCTTCATTTGTTAATTCTGATTGAAAAGCAGTTACACTAGCTCCCCAATCTAGAGAGAAAATCTTTTCTGATCTAAAGATTAATTTTTGGTATGTGACTGAAAATGCATGTTTTGCTTTCACTTTACCAACCCAAAAAATAGGAATTCCAAAACTCTCGAAATTACCCACTTTTAAGCTCATCCCAAAAAAACGATTTACTCCAAAACCAATTGCACTTGTACCATAACTAACTTGAATAATGTTGTTCGGAAAAAAATAATCATTTCTTGCATATTCCTTTGCTTTTATGTCATCAACTTGTTGCAAATGATATTCAAAACCTAAAGATGCTTGTGAAATTGAAGGTTGATTATGCTTTGTAGATTCTGGCAAGAAGGTTCCATTTAAAGACAATCTCCATTTATCATTTAAACGATGTTGTACTCCAAAACCATATAATAAACTTGCATAATGTGCATCTTCATAAATAATCTTATCATTTATAGAAAAACCAAATCTAGTTAAATTTGCGAGTCCTGCTTCCGCATAAAAAGAAGTATTATGATTAAGTTTAAAATCTTTTTTAAGTGATAAAGACCAAGCATTTATCCAAACACTTCTATCGTAACCAATATTATTAACATTATCGTACTTAAACCAAGAAGCTGGTCTCATTGTTCCAAATTGAACTGAAAGATCATCGGTTAATTTATAGCCTAATAAGAGTCTTCCAGAAAACCGATTTCTACTAAAGGTTTCTGTTGAATATCCATCAATTAAATTGTCGTTTGAAAACGGATAATAGACACCTCCTAAGTTTATGCTGTAATACGATTTTGATAAAAAATCGGTAAACTTTGTTTTTTTATTTTCATTTTCTTGACTAAAAAGGTGAAAGGAAGACACTAAAATTAAAAAGAGAAATAAGGTTTTTTTCATCTGAATTATGGCAATTTTTTTCAATTATAAATAATCTATGATGGATAATTAAATCTGCTAAGGTTGTATTTACGAAAACTTGTAGCATACAAGCTCTAACTTTTATTTTTCCTTAACACAAAATCCATTTTACGAAACGTTAAAAGTGTACTTTTTAAAAACTTTAAAGAAATGTTTTCGGTTTTGAAAATTAAAACAATTAACACAGTAAATCTATCTTTCAGTTTAACCAAATATGTAAATGCTTTACTTCCATATTTTGTTGTTTTTTGAAAAATATAAAACAAAACTACATAATTTAATTATAAAAAATCACCTTTAAAATGGTAGATTAAAAGTATTAAAGATTTATCTTTTTTTTGGTACAGATTAGCACAAGTAGATAAGTAAGTCACATTTAAAATTAGTGGGAACGACTTTCGGCAGGCGAATTTGTTTTAAAATAATTTTGCAGATAGAAAAAATAAAGATTTTTAGTTTCTTGTCTCTATTTTATCAATTATTATGTTTTGCCAATCTTAAAATATCTCCGAAGACACCTCTTGCAGTTACACTTGCACCTGCGCCTGCACCTTGAATTACGATAGGCTGTTCTGCATAAGATGCTGTATATATTTCAAAAATCACATCAGACCCTTTTAATGCACCTAAGGGAGTACTTTCTGGAATGGAAACTAATTTCACCTCTAAATTACCTTTTTCTTTGGATAAATCGCCACTCAACTCGCCAATGTATCGTAAAACGTGATTTGGTTTTTGCTGCTCTTTTATGTTCTGATATTCATCATTTAACAACTCTAAATTCCCTAAAAATTGATCAACATTAGTGTCTCTTGAATTTTCTGGAATTAAATTTTTGACAGTAACTTCTGTCAATTCATTTTCTAGATCTAATTCTCTTGCTAAAATCAGTAATTTTCTAGCAACATCATTCCCTCCTAAATCTTCTCTAGGGTCTGGCTCTGTAAATCCTTTGTCAATTGCTTCTTGCAAAACTTCTGAAAAAGAAACATTTTTATTAGAAAAATTATTAAATAAATAGCTTAGCGAACCTGAAAAAACACCTCTAATTTTTGTGATATTTTCTCCTGATTCATGCAATAATCGGATGGTGTCAATTAAAGGCAGCCCTGCACCAACATTTGTTTCATACAAATATTGTTTTTTATGTTCTTTTAATTTTGCTCTTACCTGTTTATAAAAATCAAAAGATAAGGTATTTGCAATTTTATTACAAGAAACCAAATCAAAACCGGCTTCAATAAAAGGAATATAATTATGAACAAAATTTACACTTGCCGTATTATCAACTACTATTAAATTCTCGAAATGATGTGCCTTTGCAAATGCAATAACAGTATTTACGGACACATTATCCTCACCATTTTCTAATAAATCATTTTCCCAGTTTTTAGAAACTCCGTTTTTATCTAACAACACTTTTTTAGAGTTTGAAACTGCAAAAACATTGAGGTGAATTTTTCTTCTCTCTAAAACTGATAATGTATTTTCTATAATCTGATCTATTAATGTTCCGCCAACTAAACCTTTTCCAAAAATGGCAATATTTATTTTTTTAGCAACTCCGAAAACTTGACCATGAATTACATTTACCGCTTTGTGCAATTGGTCTTTCTTAACGACTAAACTCACGTTTTTTCCTGTAACCGTATTATTAAATAAAACGGGTATAATTTGATTCTTAATTAATGCATTATAAGGCAGATGAAACCTACTTAAATCTTGACCAATTATTGAAATTACAGCAACATTATCAAGTATAGAGATTCTATTTACATCTTGTGAATAAAAGTCATTTTCAAATTCCTTTTCTAGCGCATAAATAGCTTCTTGTGCCTTGTCAGCTTCAATAATTAAACCAATTCCTCTCTCTGAAGAACCTTGAGAAATAATACTTATATTGATGTTTTTATCACTTAAGGCTTTAAAAATGCGGGCATCAACACCAACTTTACCCAACAAACCTCTACCTTCAAAATTTAATAGCGCAACATTATCAATCGTAGAAATCGATTTAATTCCTTTTATTGACGCTTCTGATGTAATTAAAGTTCCTTGACCTTCTTTATTAAACGTGTTTAAAATCCGAAGATTAATGTTCTTTTCTAATAACGGAATAATGGTTTTTGCATGTAAAATAGTTGCTCCAAAATTGGCTAATTCATTCGCTTCCGAAAACGATAATTGGGCAATCTTTTTTGCGTCTGCAACCAAATCTGGATTTGCAGTAAAAATTCCGCTAACATGCGTGTAATTTTGCAACTCATCAGCGTCTAAAAAATTAGCTAATAAGGCAGCTGTGTAATTGCTTCCATTTCTTCCTAAAGTTGTCGTTTCTCCTTTTTTGTTTGATGCAATAAAACCCGTTACAATGTTAATTGTATCTTTATTTTTCTTATAATATATAGTTACATTTTCTTTAGAAATCGGAATGATTGGTTGTGCTTTTCCAAAATTTTCATCCGTAATAATTAAATCTCTAGCATCTGTGATATTTGAAGAAATGTTTTCTTTTTCTAATAAATTTACTAGCAATTTTACTGATAAAATTTCGCCTTGTGCCAAAACTTCATCTTTAATTTTTTGACTATAATCACCTAACAAGGAAACACCCTCAAAAATAGTTGATAGTTTTAAAAATTCTTTCGAGAAATCAACTTTAGGGTTTGGCTCTTGTTGATATTTCTTAAACTTTTCAAACTTATTCTTATACTCTTTTTTAGCAACTGCTTTCTTTAAAATCGCTTCCAAATCATTCGTAGAGCTGCCTCTTGCAGAAGCAACCACTGTAATTTTTTCGTTGTTATTATATTTATTTCGAATAATCTCTATCGCATTCTCTAAACCTTTTCCATTGGCTAAAGATTTTCCTCCAAACTTAACTACCTTCATTTTTTTCTTTCTATAATCTTTATTGAAAATAGGTTCAATAATTGTCTGTAATTGTTCGTGTTCGATTAAAAATGCATCATGACCATGTACAGAATTTATTTCATTATAGGTAACATTTGCTTTGGTTAATGCTAACTTTTTATGTGTTTCTCTATTTTCTTCCGCAGTAAAAAATAAATCAGAATCAACACCAATTATGTGAATATCAGCTGTAATTGAATCTAAAATTCCAATGTTCTTTTCACCATCATTTGTTACATCAATTGTTTTTAATAATTGATTCATCAACTTGTAAGAAGACAATTGGTAGCGTTCTTGCAATTTATTTCCATGATGCAACAACCAACTTTCTACATTAAATATTTTTAATGTATCATTTTTAGTTCGTTGAAAACGTTCTTTAAAAGAGGCAGGAGTTCTATAGCATAACATGGCATGCATGCGTGCATCATGAACAGGGTTTTTTGAATTTACCAAAAATTGTTCTTGAATTTGGCAATTGGCAATTAACCAATCTGTAGATTTCCAATCGGTTGCTACAGGGATAAAATGTTTTGTCAACTCCGGATTTAAAATCATCATTTCCCAAGCTACTCCTCCTCCTAAAGAACCTCCTATTAAAGCAAATAATTGTGCTATTTTTAATTGATTTAATCCTTCTAAAAAGATTCTTGCTACATCTCTTGCTATAAAATCTTTGTAATTTTCAATTAAAAAACCATCAAAACCATTTCCAGGAATATTAAAAGCTAAAATTGTATAGATATTGGTATCAATTGTTTTTTGAGTTCCAACAATCTCTTTCCACCAACCATCTTCCCCAGCAACATCACTATTACCTGTTAATGCATGATTAATTAAAATTATGGGAAAAGCCCCTAATTTTTGACCAAAAACTTGGTAGCTTAAATTAAGTTCAGGAACGAAATCGCCCAATTCTGTAATAAAATTATTGATTTTTATATGTTGTAATTGATTTTTCACTTTGATATTTTTAAATCTCACAGGTTTTAAAACCTGTGAGATTTTTTATGAGATGCTTATAATTCTGAAGAAGCAACTTTTAAATCTTCAAAATTAGGCAACATACTGTTTTTCTACACTAATCCCAATAGGAGTAATATTCATTAAATTATCTTTTACTGGGCATCTATCTTGAACGATCTTTAGCCATTTTACCAAAATATCTATCGGTGCGTCTGTTTCAGGAATTAGTTTTAAATCAATCTTCTTAAAACCTGCTCTTTCATTGTCAGAAGCTCCAAATAACCGATCTGGATTGATATTACCCACTACTTCAATTTTAAGCTTATCTATAGTAAAACCTAATTCTTTAGCTACAATATGTCCAACTACGTTTAAGCACCCTGCCAAGCCGGCCAAGATGTATTCAACTGGGTTTGCACCTTCATCAGTACCTCCCAATCCTTCTGGTTCATCGATAGTTAGTTGAAACTGTCTCGTTTTTGCAATAAATTTTGCAGAAGAATTACTTTCGCCTTTAACGCTAAATATTAAATCACTCATAATTATTCTTTTTTAATGATTAAAAACTTGTTCTAAAACGACTTCATTTACCTCTTTAAAAGCGGCTTTTAAATCTGCTTTTAAATCTTCTAAATCTTCAATCCCAACAGATAATCTAATTAAGTCTTGGTAAACGCCTGCACTTTTTTGAGCTTCTGCATTTAATTGCTGGTGAGTTGTACTCGCAGGATGGATAATTAGTGACTTTGTATCACCAATATTCGCTAATAAAGAAAATAATTTTGTGTTATCTGCGATTTTTTTTGCAGCCTCAAAACCTTTTTTGGCTCCGAAAGTTACAATTCCGCTCTGCCCATTTGGCAAATATTTATCTGCTAAAGATTTATAAGCACTACTTTCTAAACCAGGATAATTTCCCCAAGCCACTTCATCTTGCTCTTCCAACCATTTTGCCAATGCTAATGCATTTATAGAATGTTGTTTTATTCTAATTGGCAAAGTTTCTAAACCTTGAATAATATTAAATGCGTTTGTTGGACTTAATGCACCTCCAAAATCACGTAACCCTTCTAAAATTAATTTAAAAGTATACGATGCAGCTCCTAAAGTTTCATAATATTTTAAACCATGATACCCTGCAGAGGGCTCGGTAAATTCGGGAAATTTTCCGTTTGCCCAATTAAAAGTTCCAGCATCTACAATAGCGCCTCCTAAAGAAGTCCCTTGTCCGCCAATATATTTAGTAAGAGAATGAATTACAATATCTGCGCCATGTTTAATAGGGTTAAGTAAAACAGGAGTTGCAACTGTATTATCAACAATAAAAGGAACTTCTGCTTTTTTAGCATGTGTAGAAATTGCTTCTAAGTCTAATACATCTAATTTTGGGTTTCCTAAAGATTCTACAAAAAATGCTCTTGTATTTTTTTGCACTGCAACTTCAAAATTATCAGGATTTGAGGCATCTACAAACGTCGTTGTAATTCCGAATCTTGGTAAGGTTACACTTAATAAATTGTAAGTTCCGCCATATAAACTGCTAGAAGCAACTATATGGTCTCCTGCTTTTAAGAGCGTTAGTAAACCTGTAGCAATTGCTGAAGTTCCGGACGCGAAAACAACAGCTCCAATTCCGCCTTCTACAGCAGCTAAACGATCTTGTAAGATTTGATTTGTAGGATTGTTTAAACGTGTGTAGATAAAACCTAATTCTTTTAATGAAAAGAGGTTCGCAGCATGTTCTGAATTGTTGAAAACATACGATGATGTTTGGTAAATAGGAACAGCTCTTGTGCCTCCGTTTGTTGTTACGTCATGTCCTGCATGCAACGCGTTGGTTGCTAATTTTAATGTACTCATTTTCTAGTTTTTTGAGTTAATAAATAATTAAACCAAAAGTCAAATCCGCCTTAAAAAAAACGTAGTAATAGAAAAATGTTAAAAAGAAAAATAGAATATTCCAGAACAGGAAAATTCTTTTTTGTTATCTATCCAAATAATAAATATTTAGGTAGAATGTAGCACCTTCTTTATTTCTAAAGGGTTGCTAAGGCTTCAATGGGTCTAATCCCTCCGCCTTTCTTGATAACATTTCAATAAGTTATTGAACTTTGTGAGTGCAAATATATGCTCATAAAAATTTAATATCCAAACAAAAAGTAATTATTTTTTTAAAAAATATGAATTTCGCATTTTATTGAACCCTGTTTTATTTATTCTTTAAAAACATTAATTTTAAATCTCTAAAAATGATTTATTGATGATGCTATTACAAATAATTATCGTTAAAAAAGGATGCATTTTAATTTTATAGTGTACTTTTGTAATCCAATTGAGAGGAAAATTTGAACTGATTGCAACCTCTTTTGTTGAAAATGTTTTATACAATAAAACAGGTTCAGTAAAACAAAATGCTAAAGCAGTAATTATCTACTTCTTTAAGCGACAAAGCAATCTCTTTTCATTTTTCACATATTTCTGTTTATACGGGAACGACAATTTTAAGGAAGCCTCAATTATATATCGAGGAATCATTTTTTAACACAAAAGACAAATATTATGTCATATCTATTTACCTCAGAAAGTGTTTCTGAAGGACATCCAGACAAAGTTGCAGATCAGATTTCTGATGCATTAATTGATAATTTTTTAGCATTCGATAAAAGTAGTAAAGTTGCTTGCGAAACCTTGGTTACAACAGGGCAAGTAATTTTAGCAGGTGAAGTAAAATCTAAAACATATTTAGATGTTCAGCAAATTGCTAGAGACGTAATAAATAAAATTGGTTACACTAAAAGCGAGTACATGTTCGATGGTAATTCTTGTGGAGTTTTGTCTGCAATTCATGAACAATCACCGGATATAAACCAAGGTGTAGATCGAGCTAACCCAGAAGAACAAGGTGCTGGAGATCAAGGAATGATGTTTGGTTATGCTACAGATGAAACAGAAAACTATATGCCTTTAGCGCTAGAGTTGTCTCATCGATTGTTAATTGAATTAGCTAATTTACGAAGAGAAAACAAAGACATTAATTACTTAAGACCAGATGCAAAATCGCAGGTTACAATAGAATATTCTGATGATAATGTTCCACAAAGAATTGATGCTATTGTAATTTCTACACAACACGATGATTTTGACAAATCTGATGACGCAATGTTAACAAAAATAAAAGAAGATATTGTAGGGATCTTAATACCAAGAGTCACCGCAAAATTGCCTGCTAATATTCAAAAATTATTTACAGATAACATTACGTATCATATAAACCCAACAGGTGTTTTTGTAATTGGTGGTCCTCATGGGGATACTGGTTTAACAGGAAGAAAAATTATTGTAGATACTTATGGTGGAAAAGGTGCTCATGGTGGTGGTGCTTTCTCTGGAAAAGACCCTTCTAAGGTTGATCGATCTGGAGCCTATGCAACAAGACACATTGCTAAAAATTTAGTTGCTGCAGGATTATGTAAAGAAGTTTTAGTACAGGTTTCTTATGCAATTGGTGTTGCAAAACCAACTAGTATTAATGTTGAAACATACGGAACTGCAACCGTAAATTTAACCGACGGAGAAATCAGTAAAAAAGTAGAAGCTATTTTTGATATGCGTCCATATTTTATTGAACAGCGTTTAAAGTTAAGAACACCTATTTATTCTGAAACTGCCGCTTATGGCCATATGGGAAGAACACCAGAAATAAAAACAGTTACGTTTTCTAACCCTATGGGAGAAACTGTTTCTGAAGAAGTTGAAACATTTACTTGGGAAAAATTAGATTACGTTGAGAAAGTAAAAGAAGCTTTTCAACTATAAATAAACCTCTTTCTAAATTTAAAAAACCCTTTAAAACTTAGTTTTACAGGGTTTTCTGTTTTTAACACATTTACACCCCTCTCTTTAACAAAAAATTAAGATATCGTTTTTTATAGTTTCCGTAGTTTCGACAGCAATTCAAATCAAACATTTATGATCACAAAAAAAATACTTTCTCAACTATTTTTAGTTGTATTCGTTTTTGGCTTTTCTTTAGAAGCTGACGCTCAATTCTGGAAAAAGAAAAAACAAGAAATTAAGGTTACTCCAAAACCTAAACCAAAGCCTAAAAAAGGAGCAATTCAACCTTATGGAAAAGTAGTTACCAAAGACCACAAAACAGATGAAGGCTTATTTAAGGTTCATACAAAAGAGGACTCGTATCTTTTCGAAATTCCAGATTCTCTACTAAAAAGAGAAATGTTAATGGTGACTAGAATTGCTAAAACTGCTAGTGGAATTGGTTTTGGTGGTGGAAAAACCAATACACAAGTTTTACGTTGGGAAAAGAAAAATAAGCACCTTTTGTTACGTATTGTTTCTTACAATGTAGTTGCAGACACTATTTTACCCGTTCATGAAGCAGTCGTAAACTCTAATCTAGAACCTATTTTATTTTCATTCCCAATAAAAGCGTTTAGTAAAGATTCTACTGCAACAGTAATAGATGCTACTTCTTTATTTTCTACGGATGTAAAACCATTAGGTTTACCTCAGTATTACAGAAAATTTTATAAAGCTTCAAGAATGGATAAAACACGTTCTTATATAGACAGAGTTAGTAGTTATCCCAAAAATATAGAAGTAAGACATGTAAAGACATATTTTGCAAGTAAAGCTCCTTCTAATAGCGCTTTAGGCTCTATTACTTTAGAAATGAGTAACTCTATGGTTTTATTACCTAAGGTACCCATGAAGCGTCGTTATTTTGATGAAAGAGTTGGATGGTTTGCACGTGGACAAACTGATTATGGTTTAGATGCTCAAAAAAGTAAAACCGTTACATATTTAGATAGATATAGATTAGAAGTTAAAGACGAAGACATTGCAAAATTTAAACGCGGTGAATTGGTTGAGCCTAAAAAACAAATTGTTTATTATGTAGATAGAGCTACACCAGAAGAATGGGTTCCTTATATAATTCAGGGTGTAAATGATTGGCAAGTTGCTTTTGAAGCTGCAGGATTTAAAAATGCAATTATTGCTAAAAGAGCACCAACCAAAGAAGAAGACCCAGATTATAGCCCAGAGGATGTGCGTTATTCTGTCATAAGATATTTAGCATCGCCAATTCCAAATGCAAACGGACCTCATGTAAGTGACCCAAGATCAGGAGAGATTTTAGAATCTGACATCAATTGGTATCATAATGTAATGTCTTTATTACATAACTGGTTTTTTATCCAAACTGCAGCAATCAATCCTGATGCAAGAGGAAACAACTTTAAGACAGAAACAATGGGTGAGTTAATTAAGTTTGTGTCTTCTCATGAACTTGGCCATACTTTAGGTTTACCCCATAACATGGGGAGCTCTGCTGCGTTTCCTGTAGATTCTTTGCGTTCTGCAAGCTTTACTAAAAAATATGGAACTGCACCTTCTATTATGGATTATGCACGTTTTAATTATGTTGCGCAACCAGAAGATAAAGGTGTTGCCTTAATGCCTAATATTGGTGTGTATGATAAATATGCGATTTCTTGGGGATATAGACCTATTTTAGACACAGATGCTAAAGATGAAAAACCAGTTTTAGATGCTTGGATTCTAAAACATGCCGGAGATCCAATGTATCGTTTTGGACATCAACAAGCAACAGGTGTTGTCGACCCAAGTTCTCAAACAGAAGATCTAGGTGATAATGCAATGAAAGCTTCTATGTATGGTATTAAAAATTTACAAAGGATTTTACCAAATTTAGAAGAATGGACTTCAGAAAAAGGTAAAAATTATGACAACTTATCTACTATGTATGGACAAGTTTTAAGTCAGTTTAACAGATACATGGGGCATGTTTCTGCCAATATTGGTGGTGTTTATGAAAATTATAAAACAACAGATCAAGAAGGTGCAGTCTATACACACGTAGATAAAGCTACTCAAAAAGAAGCTTTAAAATTTGTTATTGATGAGTTGTTTAAAACTCCTACATGGATGTTAGATGAAAATATTTTTAGCAAAACTGAATTTTCTGGTTCTGTAGAAAGAGTTCGTGGTTTACAAGCAAGAACTTTAAACAACATTTTAGATGCAGGAAGAATGGCTAGAATGATAGAAAACGAAACTACAAATAGTTCTAAAGCATATTCTCTTATAAGTATGATGAGCGATTTACGTAAAGGTGTTTGGAGTGAAATTTATAATGGAAGTTCTATCGATACGTATAGAAGAAATTTACAAAGAGCTCATTTAGACCGATTAGATTATTTGTTAAATACAGCAAAAAATCAAAGAGGAAGAAATGGTGGTTACTATAAAATTAGTGGAATTAATATCAACCAATCTGATTTAAAATCTGTTGCAAGAGGCGAATTAAAGCGTTTGCAAAGAGATGTAAAAACTGCTTCTAGAAGAGGAAACACACTTACACGTTACCACTTACAAGATGTAATAGACAGAATTGATTTAATTTTAGATCCTAAATAAGCTAAGATATTCTTTTTATAAAATGATAGAACCTCGCAAATTTGCGAGGTTCTGTTTTATCCAATAATTTGATTTGTTTCTGAATTTTTAAAATACTAATTTCGTTATCCTCTGATATAGCTAATTAAAACTAGCACCAGTTGTAACTTAAAATAATCGTATGAAACAGTTTTTAACATTTTTACTTCTTCTAACACTCTTATCTGCTTGCTCTAGTGAGTCTAGTAAAATAGTAAAACATCAAATCCTGTATTATGGAGGTGATATTATTACTATGAATGGTGACGAACCCAATTATATGGAATCAATGGTCTCTAATGGTGATTCTATTGCATTTATTGGAAATCTTAGTGAAGCTGAAAAATTGTTTCCAAATGCAAAGAAATCAAATCTAAACGGAAAAACATTACTTCCTGGGTTTATTGATGCACATGCGCATTTTGCAGGTTTCCCTAGTCAATCTATTGGAGCGCAAATACTTCCTCCGCCAGATGCTGGGGCAAATAATATCGAATCTTTAATTCAGATATTAAAAGATTGGTCTACTCCTGAAAATATTAAATTAACGGGCTGGATTTTCGGAATGGGGTTTGACGATTCAGTTTTAGAGGAAAAAAGATTTCCAACCAAAAGTGATTTAGACAAAGTTTCCACAGCGTATCCTATTATGATTGTTCATATTTCTGGACATTTTTGCGTGGTAAATACTAAGGGACTAGAATTGTTGAAGATTACCTCAGAAACACCGAATCCAGAAGGCGGTCTAATAAGACGAATTACTGGCACACAAGAACCAAACGGTGTCTTGGAAGAATTAGCTGCCATACCATATATGCCTGAAGTTTTAGGTCCTAAAAGCGAAGAAGCCTTAAAAGTATTTCTAACGGCAGGTCAAAATATGGCGCTGTCTTATGGATATACAACCGTTCAAGAAGGAAGAGCCATGAAAGGTTCACATCTTTTTTTAGAGCATGCGGCAACTACTGATTTCTTAAAACTCGATGTTGTCAGTTATATCGATTACTCCATTGCGGATTCTTTATTAAAATCTGACTGGTACAGTTCCACCTATAAAAAGCACTACAGAATAGCGGGTGTAAAACTTACGCTAGATGGATCACCACAAGGAAGAACAGCTTGGAGAACACAGCCCTACTTGATTCCGCCAGATGGCGCAAAAGAAGGGTATTTAGGCTATCCCGCTATTCCTTCGGATGAAGAAGTTGAAAAAATTTATGAACAAGCTTTTAAAAATAACTGGCAAATACATACGCATGCAAACGGTGATGCTGCGATGGATCAAATGATTAGAACACTAAAAAAGGTAACAGATATCTACGGCAATGAGGGCAGACGAGATGTGCTTATTCATGGGCAATATGTCCGGGAAGATCAACTAGATGATTTTAAGGATTTAAATATAATCGCGTCTCTTTTTCCACTGCACACTTTTTATTGGGGAGATTGGCACAAAGAAATCATTGGTGATAGTTTGGGGAATAAAATTAGTCCAACGAGAACAGCACGAAATAAAGGATTAAAAATTACAATTCATACGGATGCTCCTGTCGCTTTACCAAATTTAATGCGCGTTATATGGACCGCAACCAATCGAGTTTCGAGATCCGGTAAAATTATAGGTAAGAATGAAAGACTAACCCCTTATGAAGCTTTGAAATGCATTACTGAATGGTCCGCTTATCAGCATTTTGAAGAAGATAATAAAGGGACGCTCGAAGTTGGTAAACTTGCAGATTTGGTGATTCTAAATGCAAATCCTTTAAAAGTTAAGCTTAATGATATCAAAGATATTGTCGTTGCTGAAACGATCAAAGAAGGAATCACCGTTTACAAAAAAGAATAATTTTTAAGTAATTAGACATCAAAAAAATATTTAAGAGAAAAGAAACCTCCCGAATTTGGGGGTTTTTTTATCTTTAAAAACTAGTCAAAGAATAATGGTTAGATACTTACATCACCAATAGCAAAAAAAAAGAGGTGTATCTTGATTAAATAGTTAAAATGACAAAGAAATTTAGTAGCATAATTGCCATACTTATTTTAATAAGCAATATCTATTTTCTATACATCACATTATTGATATTTACTACTAGTGGTGGTTCTTTTGGGTTTGGGTTGATTGTTTTACCTTTTTCGTTTTTCGCTCATCTTTTTATAATACCAAGCATTCTTGTTTTGAAAAACAAACACCGTAAAAGCAAAATTTTACTTTTTATCAATAGCATTGGAATCATTTATTTTTTAATACTTGCGTTGTTTTTTTTACTCTAAATTAAATCAGCTAAAACTTCTTAAAAATGAATAAGTAGCTTGTAGTGATTTTAGATGGATTTACGCTAATTTGTTTCTCAAATGCAATAAAAAGTATTCTATATTTGCGTAACGATATTTTTCATGAATCAGACACTTCTATCTTCTCCCCTTCAAGGTTTTACAGATTATAAATTTAGAAACGCATTCAACCATTTCTTTGGCGGAATTGATACTTTTTATTCGCCATATATTCGATTAAATGGAAAGCTTATTATTAAGAACTCTTATCAGAAAGATATTCTTCCTGAAAATAACACTGAATTAGAAGTAATACCACAAATTATCACCAATGATGTTGATGAATTTTTATTCGTTTCTAAATATGTACAAGAATTAGGCTACAAAGAACTGAACTGGAATTTAGGCTGTCCCTATCCAATGGTTACAAAACGAGGAATGGGTTCTGGCTTGATTAGCGACGCTCAAAAAATAAATAGTATTCTTCATAAAATTCATAATGAATCTGACATTATTGTTTCTATGAAAATGAGAATGGGGTATGATACTCCTGAAGAAATTTTAGATGTTTTACCAATATTAGATACCTATCCTTTAAAAAATATTGCAATTCATGCAAGAATAGGAAAACAATTGTACAAAGGCGGAACTAATTTAGAAGCGTTTCAAAAATGTTTAGACAATAGCAAACATAAAATGTACTATAATGGCGATATTACGTCTGTTGCTGCTTATAAAAAACTAAAAGAACGCTTTACTACGATAGATCATTGGATGGTTGGAAGAGGCTTAATTGCAGATCCTTTTTTACCTAGTATGATAAAAAAAGACACTACAGAATACCCAAAAAACAGGTTTGACATATTTAATGAATTTCACGATCGTATTTATCAGGAATATGATGCCGCTCTTTCTGGGCCGACACCTATTAAAATGAAAATGCTTGGTTTTTGGGAGTACTTTTCTCAAAGTTTTTCAAACCCTCATAAAACATACAAAAAAATTAAAAAAGCTCAAAGTCCAAAAAATTACGGAATTGCAGTAAGAGAAATTTTCAAAGAAGCAAAAAGTATTTAATCTACTTAAGCTTAAATTGCATTTCTATAGGTAAATGATCTGAAACCTGACCAAATTGATTTAATACCTTTCCTGCAATATATTCAATCGAATTTTTAGTATAGAAGATATAATCTATTCTTTTAGAAGGATCTTTTGAATTAAAAGTATTGCCAAGGTTATTCATATCAGAAGCTGCACTCCCAACATCTTTCATTGCAAATATTTTTTGAATAACAGCGTTCTCATCTCTTGCTTTTGAATTAAAATCACCCAATAAGATGGTTGGATATCTATCTTTATATTTATTGAATATCTCTAAAACTTCTTCAAGTTGTTTCGCTCTTGTTGCTGCTTCAAAAGCCTCTAAATGAACATTTATCAACACAACTTCTTTTCCGTTTAAAACAACCTTTACAACCTGTGCCAAACGTTCTAAGTAGAAAGCATCTCTATGAAAAGGAGCATCTGCTACTCTTTGTAAAACAATTCTTTGCTGCTCTTTTAAAGGATATTTACTGATGATAGATTGACCAGAAACTACTTTGCCATAATGCATACTTATAGGCCAATAAGGAAAAGGTAAGTAACGTTTGTCCCAATTGATTGTTTGTGCTCTATAATTAAAACCTAGTTTAGAAATTTCTTCTTCTTGATTTACATGATAACTTCGAGAAGCATCAAAATCTATTTCTTGAAAAGCCATAATATCTGGATTCACCTTTTTTATTTCTGATATAACTTTATCTAAATTATCATCAAATAATTCTTTAGGTGACTCAACGGCAAGATTATTTGTCATTCCGCTTAAATACCCAATATTATAAGTTACAATGCTAAAAATAGAATCATTTTTAAGAGTTTTATTGTTATTAACCTCAATCAATTTAGCATATTCACTTTTATCTAGAGTTGATGAAGAAGCCCAGAAAAAGAAAATTACAAAAGCTACAATCAATAATAATAGAAATCGAAAAATAAATTTTAAGAATCGTTTCATATGTTTTTTGATGGGTTTTCGTTAGAAAATTCTGATACTACTTTTAGAATTGCAGCATCAATTTTTTCTTGATTAATATTATATTTTAAACTTAGTGATTTTTTTTCAGGAAACTGTTCGATAGTAACGGTTGTTGATGGAAATGCAAAATCGATACCTAATTCGCTCGCTAATTTAATAATTGCCATGTGCAATCTATGTTTTGAAGATTGCTCAACACCCCAAGCTAAACTTTTAAAATAGACATTTACCATAATCAATAAAGCAGAATCACCAAAACCAGTAAACTCTACATTGTAAGAATCGGATCGTGTTTCTGGATGTATAACAATAATTTCTCTCACTCCTTTTACAAACGCTTCAATTAATTCTGGAGGTGTATCATATCGCAATCCCAAGTTCGTGTTGTAACGTCTAAACAAACGTAAACCTTTATTATTAATCACAATTTCAGACAATTTACTATTTGGAATCTGGTACACAGAAGTATCTGCTGCACGAACCATCGTAGATCTAAAACCTACTTGTTCTACTGTACCGACAACCTCTCCTGCTTCTATCCAATCATCAATATGAAAAGGTTTATCTAAAAATATCATAATCGTACCAATGAGATTTCTTACAGTATCTTGAGATGCTAAAGCAAATGCCAAACCACCGATTGTTGCTCCTGCTAATAGTGTTGTCGTATCTACACCAAACAATCTTAACAACTTAAAAGCACCAAAAGCGATTACCAATCCTGTTAAAAAATTATTTAAAATTGGCACGAGTTGATCATCTAATCTTCCATCCGTTTTTTCTGTAAATTGTGCATAAATCTTCATAATTACTTGCACCATTTTAAGAAAAACATAAATCCAAAAAATAGTACCTGCAATATTTAACGTTAAAAAAACCCACGTGTTAATATCTAAAGGGAACCCTAATGATGGGAAAATTTTATCGATAAATGCTAAAGAAACTAATAAACTAATAGGATGTGCTAACTTTTTAAGAACCTTATTTACTTCAATATTTGTATTTCTTTTGGTTATCTGATGTTGAATTTTCTGTAAAAACCAAAAAACAATTCTTTTGATGATAAAGAAAATAATTGTTACCAAAGCAAATAACAACAACAAACCTATCAGTTGCCAAAGTGCTATTCCTAAAAACTTTTTACGTCCAGAAACTGGTACTATTTTTTTTAAACTCTCTGTATACCAAGGAAAAACCTCTTTGTATAATGTATCTATGTTAGCAATTGTTTCTGATGAGTAATACCAGTTTTCGCCAATTTTCTCTACATAAATTTGAGGCATTCTTAAAGGAAATAAAACGTATTTATAGGAACTAGAATAACCAACAGTGTCGTTATAACTAGGATTATTAGGCACTTTGTCTATATCTACGAATAAACCTTTCCCATCAAATATTTTTTTGATTTTAATAGCTTTTTCTATCGCTAATTTTTCTTCTAAACCTAAAATAGTTGCAGCAGCTTTTTTAGGTTGGTAAGATTCATCTTGTAAAAAAAATAAATGTGTGTATATGGTTGCGTTTGGATTGCTTAAATCTACATTAACTGTTTCTTGAGCATTTGTAAAAAAAGAGGCAAATAGGAAAAAAAATAAAAGCTTTTTCATGTTCTGTAAAAGTTAAACACTAGTTAAATTGAATTACAAACTTAAACCTTTTAAAAATTTTAATGTCAAAGAAGTGTACATAAAAAAATAATTAAACATTTATATCATGAAAAAAATAGCAAGCATTTTAATTTTAGTATTCGCTTTTACTTTTACTGCAGAAGCACAAAAAAAAAGAAAGGAAAAAGGACCAAAATTAACAGTTGAGCAACAAACAGATCTTACTGTTAAAAGAATGACATTGTCTTTAGATTTATCTAAAAAGCAGCAAGACCAAATAAAACCATTAATTAGAGCTCAAATTGCAAGTAAAAAGCTCATAATGTTAAATAGAAAAGAAATGAGAACTGAAAAAAAGAGGCCTTCTAGAGACGAAATTTACGCGATGAAAAGTAAGCAATTAGACAATCAAATTGCTTTTAAAAACAACCTGAAAGATATCTTAAATAAAGAACAATTTGAGAAGTTTAAGAAGATGAAAATAGAGAAAAGAATGAAAGGAATGAAAGGAATGAAAATGATAAAGAAAAAAAAGATGGCTAAAAAAGGAAAAATAGAGCGAGAATAAAAAAAATATTTAGCGTTAGCGATTATAATGGCATCCTTTTATGAAGTATAAATAAAAGATATAATGAAAAGCGCGGCCTTTTGTAACGCCCAAATATTATTCTTTAAACCAACTAGAATATTCTAGATAATTATTCGCAATTCTATCAATTTCTCCAGAAATTAATTCTTGCGAAATATCTTTTACTTTTTTAGCAGGAACGCCTGCATAAATACTACCACTTTCTACTCTCGTGTTTTTTGTAACAACGGCTCCAGCTGCAATAATTGAGTTAGATTCTACCACACAATCATCCATAATTATGGATCCCATACCAATCAAAACATTATCGTGAATTGTGCAACCATGCACAATTGCATTGTGCCCAATGGAAACATTATTACCAATAGTTGTAGGAGATTTTTGATAGGTTGCATGGATTACTGCACCATCTTGAATGTTAACCTTATCACCAATTTTTATATAGTGCACATCACCTCTAATAACAGCATTAAACCAAATACTACATTCTTTACCTAGAGAAACTTCACCAACTATAGTCGCGTTTTCTGCTACATAACAATCTAATGGTATTTGTGGATGTTTTCCGTTTACGGATTTAATAATAGGCATATTATTGATGTTTAAGACTAGATTATTGGTAAAAATAAAACTTAAGTGAACATTGTAAATATATTGATTTAAAAAAAATATTTCGATATAAATTTCAAAAAAACATACAATAGCAAGTAAAATAAACCTGAGAATATTCAGAAAAAAATTAAATAGGGAGAAAAGGTTACAAAGCTAAAAAACATTTATTTTATTGAAACTGAGCTTGTCGAAGTTTACATCCATTTCGAGAAGTTAAATGCCATTTTAATTTGTTTTTAAAACCTGACCTATAGAAATCGTATTATTTTTCAGGTTGTTAACCTGCTTTAATTTGGAAACTGAAATATTAAATTTTCTAGCAATAGAATATAAAGTATCTCCTTTTTTCACCTTATGATGTGTAGCATCGAAAGTCTTCGTTTTAGCTTTATTTCTTTTTGGTTTTTTATAGTTAAAACCTTTTTCTTTTACCTTATCAAACTCATATAATCTATAATCTTCAATAATTTTTATCAGTTTGTTTGGATATTTTTTATCTGTAGCATAACCTGCTTTTTTTAAACCTTTTGCCCACTTCTTGTAATCCTTAGCTCCATAATTAAATAAGAATGCATATCGTTTTCTTTTTGTTAAAAAAGCTGAATGATCATCATAAGAAGTCTCTACATATTGGTACTTTCTAAAACATTCTCCTTTTTCATCATCATCATGATACACACGCTCTCCTTTCCAACCTGCATGGCATTTTATTCCAAAATGATTATTAGATTTTAAGGCTAATTTACTAGTTCCTTTCCCAGACTCTAAAATTCCTTGTGCTAATGTTATACTTGCAGGAATTTTATTTTGATGCATTTCCTTAACGGCAATTGCCGCATATTTTCTAATGTAAGCTAATGTCTGTTTATTTAATCTAGGATTTTTCTTAATTAGCTTTTTTGTAAATTCTTTTTGATTTACAGAAGGTAGTTTTTCAGGTTTAGATTCATTTAAAACTACACCCGAGGTTTTCTTTCTTTTGCTCGTTTTTTGACTAGAGCCACAGCTTGAAAAAATCAATAAACATAAACAATATAATAAAACCCTTAACTTCATGAAACATTAATTATTTGCTGATCTTTCTTTTCTAATATATGATTGACTCCGGCTATTCCTTGAATTCCACCTGTATGAATTGCTAAAATCTTACTTCCTTCACTAAACTCTCCTTTTTCAATTAAATCTAAAATACCAAATACCATTTTACCTGTATAAACGGGATCTAATAGAATTCCAGTTTCAGCTGTGAAATCATTGATAAAAGTAATTAATTTATCATCATATTTTGCATAACCCCCAAAATGATAAGCTTTTTGTAAACTCCAATTTTTCTTTCTACCAACATATTTTTTAATTTCCTCCGATAAAAAATTACCTTTTAAAGCAGGAAACCCAATTACTTTTTGATTCTTTTTGGATGCGTTTATCAAACCAGAAATCGTTCCACCTGTTCCTACAGCCGAACAAATATAATTGAATTCCGAATCTTCTTTATTTAAAATTTCTTCACAACCATCAACTGCCAAACAATTTGTTCCCCCTTCAGGAATTACATAAAAGTCGCCCCATTTATTTTTCATCTTTTCAACAAAGCCAAACGAAGATTTTTGTCTGTATTGTTCTCTAGAAACAAACTGAAATTTCATTCCATTATTATGAGCTTCTCTTAAAGTAGCATTTTCTTCTAATGTTTCTTCAAGTTTTTTACCTAATTCGTCACCTCTAATAATTCCAAAAGTTTTAAACCCTGCTATTTTACCTGCAACTGCAGTGGCCACAATATGATTAGAAAATGCACCACCATAGGTAAATAATGCTTTCTTTTTAAGCTTCTTAGCTTCTTGTAGGTTGTATTTTAATTTCCTAAATTTATTACCGGAAACAAAAGGGTGAATTAAATCTTCTCTTTTTATAAAGAGTTCTACCTTTTTTTCTTCCAAAATCGGGAGGAAAACTTGTTGATTTTTGGATTCTACTATTGAGTTGAAATTCATTGTTTGTCATTCCTGTTTAAACAGAAATTTATAATTTTATTATTTTAGTTTACTACTCTCGAAGTTTCAGTAATCGGAATTATAGCAATTTATGAAAAATTTGAAACTTCAGCTTCCACCTTTTCCCAATTTTCCATTAAAGAATCTAATTTCGCTTTTTGAGCTTTATATTTTTCAAAGAAACTAGGTCTAGAAGACACTTCATCATAATTTTGCGCTAATTCTAAATCTATCTTTGAAATTTGTGCTTCTAAATCTGCAATTTCGGTTTCTATCTTGGAGAGTTTATTATTTAATTTTTTCAACTCTTTTTCTTGCTCTCTAGACATTTGATGTGCTTCTTTTTTATCCGAAGTTTTATCAACTTTTACAACCGTTCTTTTTTCTGCTTCTCTAAGGTTTTCTATTTTATGTTGTTCTAAGAAATAATCAATATCTCCTAAATATTCTTTAATCACCTTATCCTTAAACCCATAAACACTTGATGTTAATCCTTGTAAGAAATCTCTATCGTGAGAAACCAATATTAAGGTTCCATTAAAACTTTTTAAAGCTTCTTTTAAAACATTTTTTGAGGCTATATCTAAATGGTTTGTTGGCTCATCCATTATTAACACATTAAAAGGTGCTAATAATAATTTACACAATGCTAACCTATTTCGTTCTCCCCCTGAAAGTACTTTTGCTTTTTTATCAACGGCATCTCCTCCAAATAAGAAAGACCCTAACATATCTCTAACCCGCATCCTGTTTCCATCAGTTGCAGCGTCTTCCATTATTTCTAAAACTGTTTTTTCTGGCGGTAAATGTTCAGATTGATTCTGAGCAAAATATCCAACCTCTACATTATGACCGAGTTTAAGATTACCTCCAAACGGAATTTCACCTACCATCATTTTTGCTAATGTTGATTTTCCTTGTCCGTTTTGACCAACAAAAGCAATTTTACTATTTCTTTCTATTAGTAAATCTACATTTTCTAAAACGTGTTTATCACCATAGCTTTTGCTTAGATTTTCTGCTTCAACAATAATTTTTCCTGGCTCTTTCGAAATTGCAAAACGAACGTTCATTGCTTGGTTATCATCTTGATCTACTTCAATTAATTCAACTTTATCAAGTTGTTTCATTAAAGATTGCGCCATAGATGCTTTACTTGCTTTTGCCTTAAACTTGTTGATTAAATGCTGTTTTTGCTTTATTTCTTTCTCTTGATTCTTCTGTGCCTGTAACTGCTTTTCTTTAATTTCTCCTCTTAAAACTAAGAACTGAGAATAGGGTTTCTTATAATCATAAATCTGACCTAAAGAAATTTCTATCGTTCTGTTTGTTACATTATCTAAAAACATTTTATCATGAGAAACCAATACAATTGCACCAGAATATCCTTTCAAAAAGTTTTCTAACCAGATAATAGATTCAATATCTAAATGATTTGTTGGCTCATCTAATAATAATATATCATTATTCTGTAAAAGTAGTTTTGCTAATTCTATACGCATTCTCCATCCACCAGAAAAAGTATCGGTTAATTTATCAAAATCTTCTCTTTGAAAACCTAAACCTTGTAGAATTTTTTCGGTGTCTCCCTGATAATTATAACCTCCAAGAAGTTCATAACGCTCAGTTAAATCTGTTAAATCATGAATTAACTGCGTATAACCTTCACTTTCATAATCTGTTCTAGTTGCTAATTGCTCATTAATTTCATCGAGTTTTAATTCAATTTCTTTAATTTCTTCGAAGGCTTGGTATGCTTCTTCTAAAATGGTTCTCCCTTCAACAAAATCGATATCTTGTCTTAAAAAACCAATTTGCACATCCTTATCAAAAGCCATTGTACCACTACTTTCTATATCTTTAGAAAGCACTTTTAAAAGTGTAGATTTCCCCGCTCCATTTTTTCCAATAAGACCAATTCTATCTCCTTTATTTAACTTGAAAGTAATTCCTGAAAATAATTCAGTTCCCATAAAGGAAACTGTTAAGTTGTGTACGTTTAACATTAATTTTGCCTAAATTTATAGTTTGCAAAACTAACTAAAAAAATACAGTTTTTCATGTTTAAAAAAGGGACAAAATTATATAGTATTACAAAAGGAAAATGCCCTAAATGTCATGAAGGTAATTTCTTTAAAAATGGGCTTACTTTTCACCCTTCAAAAGTTACAAGATTACATGAAAATTGCCCTAACTGTAATTTAAAATACATGTTAGAACCATCTTTTTATTTTGGAGCTATGTATGTAAATTACGGTATAACAGTAGCAATCTCTATTATTGTTTTCTTAATTGCTAAATTGGGTTTTAATTTAAATTTGTTGCACTCTTTTTTAATAATTATTGGTGCTCTCTTAATTTTAGCTCCGATAAATTTAAGATTGGCAAGAATTCTTTGGATAAATATGTTTGTAAATTACGAGAATGAAGTTTAAATTTTAAAACTCAAACTATTTAAACAACTCTTAGTAAGCTGTTTTTACTTTTTTTCAAACCTTTTAATATCCGTTACTGGATCTAGCTGTTCATTTTTTTCTAAGTGGTTAAAGAGTTGTTTGGCAGCTGTTGGAGCAATCATAACTCCACGTGTTCCTAAGCCGTTTAAGATCGCTAAATTTCTAAATGCTGGATGTATACCTATTAATGGCCTTCTATCTCTTACAGTTGGTCTTACTCCTGCAGTTTGATCTATTATTTCATAAGGAACATCAATTACTTTCTTTAATTTTTCAATTAATTCGTTTCTACCCTCTTCAGAAGGATTTGATGTTTTATCCTTCCAATTAAACGTAGCTCCAACTTTATAAAAGTTATCCCCTAGAGGAAGCACAAATAATGTAGATTTAATTAAAAAGTCAACCTCTAATTTTGGTGCGTGAATTGTAATTAGCTCTCCTTTTACTTCATTTAATGGTAAGTAATTAAAAAATAGATTTCCTTTCATCCCAAAACCTTCGCTAAAAACAATTCTTCTCGGAGAAATATCTTTGTATGTAAGTTCATCTTCATTGAACTTAATTTGTTGGTGTTCAAATTTTTCGAATCGAATTTTATGAGCTAACTCTAAATACGTTCTATAAGCATCAACCAATTTTTTAGTATCAATTCTTCCTGCTTCTTTTACATTTCCAAATCCAAAATCAGCAATAATTCCTGGCTTATTTTCTGTATCAATTTTTGAATCTAAATAATCGATTAATAATGGTTTATCGGTTGCAGAATACCAATTGTTTTGGTCTTCAGTAGATTTAAAAACTTTTTTGATTACAAATTTTTCATCAAACTTCGTATGGAATCTTTTTTCTAATTTTTGATAAAAAGGAAGTGCTATTTCTAATTGTTCTTTGGCGTTCCAAACTGGCGTGAATCGTTTTAGGATAACAGGATTGTAAACACCTCCTGCAACTAAAGATGACGTTTGAGAATCATCTTCAAAAACCATAAAAGTTTTTTTTGCTGCTATTAATTCTTCAGCAAAAGCTAAACCTGCTAAACCTAATCCTACAATAATATAATCTACTTTCACCGTGTAAAAATACTTCTTTTAAACTAAAAAAGCGTTCCAAAATTTGGAACGCTTTTTTATATTTTTATTGAAATTAAATTAATAATTCCACATATCAATTTCTCTATTTCTAATGTCTTCTTTAATCTTATTCGCTTCTAAAAGTTGAAATAAAGAATTTCCTCTAACATAATCTGCAATTGCTCTATTTCCATAAATATTTTCTTCTCGAACGATTACAGAGCTAAATCTTCTTGCATTTAATAAATGATCGAAAGAAATTGGATGCGATGCATTTTTTGGGTTGAACACTTTTGAATCATGTAGAACTCCTCTTGCGTTTGGAAAGAAAATCCAAAACAACTCATATAAGTTTTCATCCTCAATGTTTTCGACACCTAAAGTTTGAACATCCTTTCCCATTGGTGCTAATGCCAATAATCTGTATTTCATTTCTCCTTGACGTTTATCAAAATACCACATTCCTTTTAACATATAACCTTCAACATCCTGCGTTTGAATTCTAAAGGTATCTTTATAACCATTTTCGTCACGAATATTTACCAAACGTGTATCAATTTCGTCTTGTGTAATTTTAGAGGTAAAGAAAGAATCTGTGTATGCTTCCTTAATTTTACCTTGCTTAATTCCTTTTATTAGTACATCAAATAAAGATCTTCTGTCTGAAGAAATATTGGTGGTATCGATTGGAAAATAATAGGGTAAGTTTATTTTTTGACTTAAATCTACAAATTCCCAAACAACTTTAGACCACATTACGTCTCTATCATCTACGTATCCATAAGGAATTGGCCCATCATTATCAGCAGCTAATTGTTGCTCGTTTTCTTTTCCTATTTGATTTACAGATTTCGCATTTAATAAATTAGCTTGCGCATTTACCAAACCTGAAGTGATCAAAAAGAAAAATAGTATTAAAAAATTTCTAGCCATAATCTAATTTTTTATTCTAATTTGTTAATTCTATACTAACTGGCAATACTTGCTTAAGCTTATATGTATTACCAATAATAGACGCCTTAATATCATAAATATTAATAATATCTCCTCTTTTTGCTTTTGCTAATTTTCGTTTAGCAGCTGCATTTAGTTTAGATCCTTTAACAATAATTGTTAGTTGACCAGGTACTTTTATTTTAAAACTATTTACTTGTAATTTTAAATCGAACATAAAATCTGGTAAACCTGCACTAATTGGCGAATTTGCTAAACCTGACTTTGGCATTCTTACCGTACCATATTGACCACGAACAGAACCCATTGCTGCTGGTATATCTTTAATTCTAAATGTAGCTTCGGATTTCACTGTTTTTCCACTACTTAATTTAGCGCTTACATTAATTACAGCAGCATTAGCTGCTCCAGGTCTCATCATATAGCCTGATCCATTTTTAGATAGTTTACCACCCGTTGCAGAAACTGAAATATTATTAGCACCTACTCCAGGTAAAGAAACTGAAATTGGATTATCTAAACCTCTATAAACAACATTCATCTTGTCTGCAGATACAACAGCACTACTAGGCTCAGCAATTACAGTATATTTACTTTCAAAATCAACAGGAATAGATTCTCCTTTTTCTGTAAAGTAAATAGTACCCTTAATTGATTTCTCTCCAACATTACCCGCAGGCATGTCTATGATTACTTGTCCGTCTTTTACATTATTGGTAGCGTCCTTTCCATTAAGTATCACTTTATTTGGAACTAATGTTGCATCATAACGACCTAAAACAACCTCACCAGTAACTCTTTCTCCTGCAAAATAAGCTGTCTTCTTAAGACTAACAATCCCTTCATAATTATTTAATGATAAAGCTTCCTCCATTTTACCACCTAATAAATCTGTAACAATATCGCTTTCAGTATTTTTAATATCTGCCTGCATTTGTGTAAGATTCGTTATGGAAGCAACTAAAGGAAAACCTTCATATCTTGCTTTTAACCAAGCTCTTGTCTTGTTTGTTTCAGGAACAGGAACATCATCGGTGTTAAATCTTTTATTAATTGCAGGTATAAATTTACTATCAGAACTTAATGTGCTTATTAAATTCGTTCTAAAACCATTAATTTCATCTAAAAATCCTTGACCTTCTGGTGTAAAACTATCTCCTTTAAAGAAATAAGTATCCAAAAAATCTGTTTTATCCATAGATTCATAATCTAATTTATTCTCTATATCAGTTGTCATTTGAAATTTTAATTCGCTTAAATATGAATAAAAATCAGATGAATATTTTTTTATTTCATTTGCTTGATCATTAAGCTTCCCAAATTTTTCTTTTTGTTCTCTAGCTTTTGTTGCTAAATTAGCATAAGCTTCCTTATTTTTATCTGTAGTTGAAGCGTTATTCGCTTCTAACTTTTCGTTCATAAAACCAAAAGCTGATAATACTTCTTTACTCATGTTCATCGCTAACATTGCAATAAATACAAGATACATTAAGTTTATCATCTTTTGTCTTGCAGACAATTTTCCTCCAGCCATTTTTTAATTAGTTTTTAAGTTAAACATTTAATTGAACTAATTATTATTTGTTCGTCATTGCAGAAAGCATTCCACCATAAACTCCATTTAAAGAAGAAAGGTTATTTGCTAAAGATTCCATTTGTTCTTTTAATTTTTCTGTATTTTCCACAACAGCATTATTTAACTCTGTTTGCTTACTTGTATTCTCTACTTGTACTGCATATAAACCATTTAACGACTCCATTTGAACAGCTGCTAATGAAACCTGTTCATTATATTTGTTTGTTGAAGAGATAGATTCGGCAGCAGCAGATAGTCCTTCTGCAGCTCCTTGAAAATTCTTCATACTAGTTCCTAAACCTTCCATTAAAGCAGAATCTATTTTAGCTTCTTGCAATAAATTATCTAATTTTTGAGACAAAACTCCATCAGCTCCTAATCTATCTTCTGATGAAAAACCATCAGAACCTAATTCTGGATATACTTTGGTCCAATCAAAATCATCTTCTGGTGTATCAAAAGCAGATATGGCAAATACTCCTGCTTCTACTAATAATCCAATTGTTAACATTAACCCTCCAGTTAATGGACCAAGTGAAATATGCTGAATTTTGAATAAAGCTCCAACAATTACAACTGCTGCTCCCATTCCGTATACGAAATTCATTATTTTTTTATAAGATTTTGACTGTGCCATTTTTTTTTTAAAATTATATTATTATTAATTTGAACTTATTTATTTGAAGTACCTATGTAATTTTGAACGGTTCTAAAACCAATATAGCTTCTTGCAGTATCTGCATATTCGTAATCTCTAGAAGCTACTTCTAAGTAATATGCTACATCTTTCCAAGAACCTCCTCTAATGATTTTTCTTTTGTTTTTTCTATCTTCTACATTAGGATTCATCGTTGATGCCATGTAGTAAGAAGACAAGTTGTAGGCAGTATTTGTCCATTCAGAAACATTACCAGCCATATTATATAAACCGTAATCATTCGCATTAAATGATTTTGCTTCCATTGTATATAAAGCACCGTCTACTGCATAATTACCTCTTACAGGTTTAAAGTTTGCTAAAAAGCACCCTCTATCACTAGTAGCGCTTCCAGTTCCCCAAGGATATGTTGCAAATTCTAAACCTCCTCTTGCTGCATATTCCCATTCTGCTTCTGTAGGTAATCTAAAATTTGGCACTTGTGTTACGTTCTTACTTCCTCTTAAATAATCGTTTTTCTTTTTGGTTCTCCAATTACAGAAAGCATTTGCTTGCCCCCAAGAAACACCAACTACAGGATAATCTCCATAAGATTGATGATAAAAATAATCTTGATGCATCGGATCATTGTAAGAGTAGTTAAAATCTTTAACCCAAACAGTGGTATCAGGGTAGATATTTAAAACTTCTGTTTGCACAAAATCTTTTCGATTACCTCCTTTTTTTGCAGCATTGTCACTATCAAACCAAGAATATTTATACTTTAATAATTTTGTATTAAACGTTCTAATACCATCTACCGATTCTTCTTTACTGATGTAAACAGAATCCATAACCTCAACATAATCTACATCCGGAAAGTCTTCTTTTTCCCAAAGAAGATCATTGTCCCAATTTAATGGTTGGATCGTGTCAAAACTATAGTAATTATCATACATATATTTTTGATAAGCTGATGCACCCGTTGTATCTGAAGCTTTAAATGCAAAATTTTGAATCCCTCCTGAAGGTCCATCTCCATTTGCATCTGGAGTTGCTCCTAAACCTGCAAATTCTGCTTGATAGGCTAACTTGGTTCTTACTACAGAATCTCTTACCCATCTAACAAACTCTTTATATTCATTGTTAGTTACTTCAGTTTCGTCCATATAATAAGGCCTAACCGTAACCGTCTTTGTAGGGGTATTCATAGTACCTATAATATCTTGATCTTGTTTACCCATTGTAAAAGAACCTCCGGGAATTAAAGCCATTCCATAAGGTTTTTCTGAGAACCATTTTTTCTTAGATTTTACACCTACTAATTCTCCTCTATCATTAGAACCACAACTGTAAAAAAAGATTATTAAAAGTGCAAATATTGCTGCTTTCTTCATATTATATTTTTGTCTTTACTAAAAGTCCGTAAACCTATTATTTTTTTTGCTAAAAAACAATCTTGAAACCGTATTTTAACGTATTGTTTTTTATTTTATTTTATACTACAACATCTTCCTCATTGCCTTGTACCATCTTTCTGGTATAATTTGCTTTGTAGCTTCTGTGTAATCTTTATATGTACATGGTATTAACGCATGTCTTTTGTATTTATTATCTGATAAAATATTTATCTCAATCCACCATCTTCCAGTTTTATTGCTTTTATAAAAAATTAATGGATCATCGTTTTCCATTAAAACTGTAAACTTTTGATAGTTTTCTTTCCCCGAAAAGGGATAATCTTTTACCCTAGAATTAACGCCTTCAACAAAGTACCAAATCATTTGTGCTATTAAATTAGCAGTCTGATGATTGTTATCGTATCTAGAATTATACTCATAAATTCCGAAAGAAGTAACTTTATCACTAATTCCTGCATATCTAGAAATAGCACAAATTTCTTCGCCATAAAACCCATTCGGAGATGCATTATTGTTAGCAGGGGCTTCACTTTGTCTAACAGCACCAATATCTATAGATACAATATCAGCATTTCTAAAAGCAGGTTCAATATTTTCTAATTCTTTCGCTTTCCCAAGTCGATAAGAATCAAAAAATAAATTATCTAATAATTCAATTTCTTCCTGAGCATTAAAATAAGTTTGGTAACCAACGTTACTGTAATTAAACAAGTTGTTTGGTTCTTGCATAATTACTTTACTTAAATAAGATTGTGATGTTAAAGCATCCTCTAAATCACCTATGTCAAATCTACTATCAACGGCAGTAATATTTACCGTTTGCTCTAACTTGTCATAAGCTCTGTAATTTACATAAGTAATGTCCTGACCACCACCAATTATAATTGGTATGATGTTCTTTTTTAATAAGTCTGATATTATTTCTGAAACTGCAAAATAAGTATCTGTAACAGAGTTTCCTTTTTGAACATTTCCTAAATCTGCAATTTCTGTTTGCCAATCTCCTGGGAATAATTGATATAACTTATTTCGGATAAAATGCAAGTCTTCTCCACAACCAAAATTATTTTCTGAGTTTCTGTCTTCTTGAACACCAAAAATAGCCAATTGCACATTCTCTAATTCAGGAAATCCCTCTTCCTCAGAATGAACTCTAATATTTTTACCCAAACATAAAGGCGACTGTAGCTCTAAATTCGATAAGACAGCTTCTTTTACGGGGGATAAATAGTCTTGATTCATCAATTTTTTTTAATAAGGATGCAATATATAAAATCCCTACTTCTTTTTTGTAGTTTTCTTGGCAGGAGTTTTTCTTTTTGCAACTTTTTTCTTCGGAGTTTTAGCCTCGATCATTTTAACTGCCTCATCCTTAGAAAGTTTTTCTATTTCTGTAGTTTTTGGAAGTTCTATTTTAATTTTTCCTTTTAAAATATTAAACCTACCCCAACGTGCTTTTTCGACACGAATACCAACATCTTCCCAATTATGAATAACTTTATCTATTTCTTTCTGTTTTTTCACTTCAATTAATTCAATAATATCATCATCTGAAAGCGTATCAAAATCGTACTTTTTACTAACGTTGATAAATATAGAATTCCATTTTATAAAAGGTCCAAAACGTCCAACTCCTTTTTGCACAGGCAAGTCTTCATAATGATAAATTGGCGCATCTGCTTTTTGTTTTGCAACAATTAATTCTTCAGCTCTTGGCAAGTCAACCTCCATTGGGTTTTCTCCTTTATCTAAAGAAACAAACATAGTTCCAAATCGAATATACGGTCCAAAACGTCCATTAGAAACGATTACTTCTTCACCTTCATAAGAACCTAAAGTTTTCGGAAGCAAGAATAACTCTAATGCTTCTTCCATGGTAATTGTACCTAAATTCTGTTCTTTATTTAGACTTGCAAATACTTTTTCTTCATCTTCTGGTGCACCAATTTGAGCGATAGGACCGAATTTACCTAAACGAACTAAAACCGTTTTTCCAGTTTCTGGATGCTTTCCTAAAATACGTTCTCCACTTTCTCTTTCTGCATTTTCTTTAACATCTTCAACTGTATCATGAAACTTTGTATAGAAACCTTTAATCATTTCTATCCAATCTTCATCTCCTTCAGAAATATTATCAAAAGAACTTTCTACTTTTGCGGTAAAACCGAAATCTAAAATATTAGAAAAATTAGCAACTAAAAAGTCGTTTACAATGTTACCAATATCTGTAGGAATTAATTTATTTTTATTTGAACCTGTTTTTTCTGTCAATGTTTGACTTTTAACAGTTCCCGCAGCTAAAATTAGCTGTTCATAAGCTCTTTCTAAACCTTCATCGTCTCCTTTTTCTACATAACCTCTTCTTTGAACTGTAGAGATTGTTGGTGCATAAGTAGAAGGTCTACCAATACCTAATTCTTCTAATTGCTTTACCAAAGATGCTTCTGTAAAACGATATGGTGGACTTGTAAATCTTTGAGTTGCGTTTATAAAGGTGTATTCTAAATTTTCACCAACTTTTAACGTTGGTAGCATTCCTGCTTGTTCTTCATCTTCATTATCAGTTCCTTCTAGATATACTTTTAAGAAACCTTCAAACTTAATCATTTCACCATTTGCAGTGAAAATTTTAGAGTTTTCAGAATTCTCGATTTTCATATTAGTTCTCTCCAATAAAGCATCACTCATTTGGGAAGCTAATGTTCTTTTCCAAATTAAATCATACAATCTATTTTGGTCATATTCTTTATCTACAGTATGCATTTTCATGTTTGTAGGACGAATTGCCTCATGGGCTTCTTGAGCACCTTTAGACTTCGTTTTAAAAACACGTTGTTTACTATATTCTTTCCCGTAATAATTTGTAATTTCTTCTTCGGCAGCGTTTCTTGCATCCACAGATAAATTTAAACTATCTGTTCTCATATAAGTAATTAAACCCGCTTCGTATAAACGTTGTGCAACTTGCATTGTTTTAGCAACAGGGAAACCTAATTTTCGAGATGCTTCTTGCTGTAAAGTTGAAGTTGTAAATGGAGCTGCTGGCGATTTCTTTGCTGGTTTCTTCGTTAAATCAGCTATTAAAAAGTTAGCATTTGAACAAGATTTTAAGAAATTCTCTGCTTCACTTTTAGATTCAAAATTCTTTGGAATCGTTGCTTTAAAAGTTTTCCCTTCTATATTAGAAAATTCTGCAACTACCTTGTAATGTGTTTCGGAAGAAAATTCTTGAATACTTCTTTCTTTTTCAACAATTAAACGAACAGCAACAGATTGTACTCTTCCTGCAGATAAACCTCCTTTAACTTTTCGCCATAAAACAGGTGATAATTCGTACCCAACAAGTCTGTCTAAGACTCTACGTGCTTGTTGTGCGTTTACCATATTATAATCTATATCTCTAGGGTTTTCAACCGCTTTTAAAATAGCATTTTTCGTTATTTCGTGAAAAACAATACGTTTTGTATTTTCATCTTTTAAACCTAATTGCTCTTTTAGATGCCATGCAATTGCCTCTCCTTCTCGATCCTCATCACTTGCTAACCAAACGGTATTTGCTTTTTTCGCTAAAGCTTTTAGCTTTTTTACAACAGGTTTTTTATCATCAGAAATTATATATTTTGGACTAAAATCTCCTTCCACATCTATTCCTAATTCTTTTGATGGTAAATCTGCTATATGACCATAACTCGATTCTACTTGAAAATCTTTTCCAAGAAATTTTTCGATGGTTTTTGCTTTTGCCGGGGACTCTACAATTACTAAGTTCTTTGCCATTTATCTTTCTTTTGTCGCTAAAACGCTTTAAAAATATACTATTTTGGTATGCAAAAGTAGTCAGTTTTTTGTGAAAAAAAATTATTTCTTCAAATTTCAATAAATAATTAACAAAATTACTAGATTATTTTTTCTGCCAAAATGTCATAAAAATTCAAATTTGGTTGTACCTTTGCTCTCCTTTTAATGATAAATTGATAGATGGAACACGTAGAAAAAATCATAGACGAGAAAATACAAGGGAAAGCACTTGTAACCGAAAATAAAATACAAAATACCAAGAAATTATTCATCGAAAGCTATGGCTGTCAGATGAATATGAATGATAGTGAGATTGTAGCTGCTATTTTAGACAAAGAAGGTTATAACACCACTCAAATACTTGAAGAAGCAGATTTAGTCTTAGTTAATACTTGCTCTATCAGAGAAAAAGCTGAAACAACGGTAAGAAAACGTTTACAAAAATACAATGCTGTAAAAAAAGTAAATCCTAAAATGAAAGTTGGTGTTTTAGGATGTATGGCAGAACGTCTGAAAGAAAAGTTTTTAGAAGAAGAAAAAATTGTTGATTTAGTTGTTGGACCAGATGCTTATAGAGATTTACCTAATTTATTAAGTGAAGTTAGCGAAGGTAGAGACGCTGTAAACGTTATTTTATCTAAAGATGAAACGTATGGAGATGTTTCTCCTGTTCGTTTAAACTCTAACGGAGTTACTGCATTTGTATCTATCACAAGAGGTTGCGACAACATGTGTACGTTTTG
>MDTF01008462.1_pt1 | contig 38389 bp, 32 predicted proteins | sample 811191 | NCBI WGS metagenome assembly MDTF01 (sample SAMN05326649, study PRJNA326480) | marine metagenome | isolation source: seawater | place: Southern Ocean | collected 2011 | reverse complement strand
TTATATAAGCCCGAGTGGTGGAATTGGTAGACACAAGGGACTTAAAATCCCTCGATAGAAATATCGTGCCGGTTCAAGTCCGGCCTCGGGTACCACGCAATAATATGAAAGAAAAATGGCTTATCGCTTCATATAAAATTAATGAAGTTAAAAAGGTAGAAAGCAATCTACTAAATCAAAAATTTGAATTTTATTTACCAAAAATAACAATAAAAAAGATTAATATGAGCCCCAAAGAGGAAGTACTCTTTCCCGGCTACATTTTTGTAAATACTATTTTTGAAAATTATTCGGCGCTTAAGTATACAATAGGCATAAAAAATATTATAAAATTTGGAGATAGTATCTCCAGCATCTCCGATGAAGATATTGAAAGCATTCAAATGGTAGAAGAAACATCAAAAATATATCCAGTAGCTTCACAAATACAAGTAGGGCAAGAAGCCATTATTTCAAAGGGATCTTTAAAAGGAACCATAGTAAAAATTTGCTCACTCCCTTCTAAAGAAAGAGTTGGCGTCCTTCTTACTTTTCTTGGCTCTACAAGAAGAGTCATCATCCTAGAAAAAGACCTTATCCTCTGAAATATATTGCTTAAAAAAAAAACAAGACTATAATAGTTCAACAGTTGAACGGTGCTAATTATTAAACTATTTTAATTATTAATCCGTGCGGTAGCTATGTATTAATAATTATTTTTTGATATCTGAAGTGCTACTAAAAAACTGGCAATTTCCCATGACAAAATCTCAAAATATTACAGAAGATCATTTAGATCTTATGCATCATATCCAAAATGATACTAATACATCTCAAAGACAAATAGCTCAAATAACTGGCTTAAGCATAGGAAAGGTAAATTATTGCCTTAAGGCGTTGATAGATATTGGATTTATTAAAGCACATAACTTTAATCAATCAACTCAAAAAATAAACTATGCATACATTTTAACGCCAAAGGGCGCTAAAGAAAAAACAGCTATAACGATGCAATTTATTATCAAAAAGAAACAAGAATACGATAAACTTAACTCATACATCAGTAAATAATTTTTTATGCAAGAATCACATAACAGCAAGCACTCCGAAGATTTTGATGATGAAATAGATCTTCGAGAACTTTTTTATGTTCTATTGGGAGGAAAATGGATTATTATTTCTTTGACAGCTTTTGTATCGATTATAGGAGTTATTTACAGCCTATCCTTGCCAAATATATATACATCTAGAGCCCTGCTAACCCCTGTTACATCATCTAGCAGCTTTTCTGGAGCTCTTCAAGGTTATAGTGCAATCGCGGGAATGGCGGGGATAAATCTTTCTTCTGGTGGTGGAAGTGAGAGTAATTCTGTAAAAGCAATACATAAACTTAGCTCCCTTAGTTTTTTTGAAAACAACATACTGAAAAATATCTTCCTGCCAGATCTAATGGCTGTAGAGTCCTACAACTATGCTACAAATACATTAACTTATGATCAGAGTATTTATAATAAGAAAAGCAATGCCTGGGTTAGGGATTATTCTTATCCTCGGAAACAAATACCAAGCGCTCAAGAAAGTTTTTATGTATTCATATCCGAACACTTAAGTATTAGTGAAGATGCTAAAACTGGTTTTATTACTATATCAATTAGACATCAATCACCATTTGTAGCGAAGCAATGGACTGAGTTAGTCATTAATGAAGTTAATACTTTTTATAGACAAAGAGATAAATCAGAGTCAGAAAAGGCTGTTAACTATCTTAATCAAAAAATTTCAATGACTGGTTTATCTGAAATCAAGCAAGTCATAGCGCAACTCCTTCAAGAAGAAACTAAAAAGTTAACCCTAATTGAGGCAAATGAATTTTATGTTTTTGAATACATTGACCCTCCTTTTGTAAAAGAGCAAAAATCAGAGCCTAGAAGGTCTTTAATTTGTATCTTAAGTGCTCTTTTAGGCGGGATGCTAAGTATTTTTTTAGTTCTTATAAAACATTATTTTTTTAAGAAAAAGAACGCCTAATTTTCTAGACATCTAATTTTTTAAATACATAATAAATTAACTTACATTAAAAGCTTTTATCGTTTTTAAAAAAAGTTTCTAGAGCTAATTAAAAAATAATACAAATGTCTTTATTATATTAGTAAAGCTCAGCTCAGTTTCAATAGAAAATTAAGGATTTAATTATTAACGCAAAAAAAATATTAACAATTTTTGGCACCCGACCAGAGGCAATAAAGATGGCGCCATTAGTTCAAGCGCTTGAGTCCGATAGCCGTTTTGATGCAATGGTCTGTGTAACAGCCCAGCATCGAGAGATGCTTGATCAGGTTTTAGAATTGTTTGAAATAGTTCCTGATTTTGATCTAAGAATTATGAAGCATGGCCAAACATTAAATGATATAACTACCGCTATTCTTGTTGGTTTAAAGCCAGTTTTAGAGGATTTTAACCCTGATATAGTATTGGTGCATGGAGATACAGCAACCACATTTGCTGCCTCACTAGCAGCCTATTACCAGCAAATTAAGGTGGGTCATGTTGAGGCAGGGCTAAGAACCGGAAATATTTACTCCCCGTGGCCAGAGGAAGCCAATAGAAAACTTACAAGCGTGATTGCTAACTATCATTTTGCGCCAACAGAAGGTTCCAAAGAGAATTTGCTTAATGAGGGCGTATTAGAAAATGATATTACGGTTACCGGCAATACGGTGATTGATGCTCTTTTCTGGGTGAGAGAAAAATTGAAACAAGACAAGTCTCTTTCTGAAACCTTGTCATCTAAGTTTAGCTACCTTGATCATAATAAAAAACTAATTTTAGTTACAGGCCATAGGCGAGAAAGTTTTGGTGGTGGCTTTGAAAGAATTTGCGAGGCACTGCGCCAAATTGCAACCACCTATCCAGAGGCTCAAATTTTATACCCTGTTCATCTGAACCCAAATGTACAGGAGCCAGTTAATCGGATCTTAAGAGACCTAGATAATGTGTTTTTGGTGGAGCCTCAGCCATACCTTCCGTTTTGCTATCTAATGACTAGATCCTCGATTATTTTAACCGATTCTGGTGGTATTCAAGAAGAAGCTCCCTCTATAGGCAAGCCTGTGCTTGTTATGCGTGAAACCACAGAACGTCCAGAGGCATTAGATGCCGGCACGGTAAGACTGGTTGGAACAGATGTTGAATTGATAGTTGAACAGGTGGGTTTGTTATTAACCGATTCTGCTGAGTATCAGATAATGAGCAAAGCTCATAATCCATATGGTGATGGTTATGCTTGTGCTCGTATTTTAGAATTCTTAATTTAGGAAATTTATAATGAGACCTAATACTATTTCAGTTGTCGGACTAGGATATATTGGCTTGCCAACATCGGCAATGTTTGCTTCAAAAGGCAAGAAAGTGATCGGAGTAGATGTGAATAAAAGTGTAGTCGACACTATAAATGCGGGACAAATTCATATTGTTGAGCCTGAACTAGACGTACTAGTCAGCGAAGCTGTACAAAAAGGATTTTTAACAGCAGCAGTCTCAGCAGAGCCTGCCGATGCTTTCTTGATTGCAGTGCCTACTCCGTTTATAGCAAGGTCACTAAATGAATCAATACCAGAGCCAGATCTTTCCTATGTCGAGTCAGCAGCCAGAGAGGTTGCAAAAGTATTAAAAAAAGGCAATATTGTGATTTTAGAGTCAACTTGCCCTGTTGGAGCAACTGAGGAAATGGCAATCTGGCTATCTGAAGAAAGGCCTGATCTTACATTCCCTCAGACACATGGAGATCGTTCGGATATAAGAATAGCTTATTGTCCTGAAAGGGTTTTGCCTGGCAATGTAATTGCTGAATTAATAGAAAATGACAGAGTTATTGGCGGGATGACAGAAAGCTGCTCCAAAGCTGCTATCGAAGTTTATCAAGTTTTTGTTGAGGGGGACTGTATAGCAACCAATACCCGAACTGCTGAAATGACTAAATTAACAGAGAATGCCAGCCGAGATGTGAGTATTGCATTGGCAAATGAGCTCTCAATTATTTGTGATGAACACGACATTGATGTATGGGAATTGATTAAGCTTGCCAATCGTCATCCAAGGGTAAATATATTACAGCCGGGTCCGGGCGTAGGAGGGCATTGTATTGCCGTGGACCCATGGTTTATTGTTGCTAAGTCACCTGAAAAATCGAGTCTAATTACCTGCGCTCGAAGAGTAAACGATTACAAGCCGATCTATGTTCTTAATAAAATTGAAGAGCAAGTAGCTTACTTTTTGGATTGCAATCCACAAAAGTCGATCAATGATGTAAAGATTGGTTGCTTCGGTCTATCTTTCAAACCGGACATAGATGATTTACGTGAAAGTCCAGCGCTCAAGATTGCGCTTGAATTAGCTCGTCGATACCCGGGGCAGATTACTGCAGTTGAACCTAATCTGAAGAAACTTGAATACGATTTGGGTGATAATTTAAGGTTGACCAGTTATTCTGAATGCTATTATAATTCAGACATTATGGTGCTATTAGTAGGTCATAGTGAATTTAAAAAACATCCTAAACCAGCTCATAGTTTTGTAGATTGTGTTGGCTTGTGGTCTGAATAAAGTTGACGGTTATTATATAATAGCTTGTTATGCTAGAGAGGAAATGCCCATACTCGAGTGGATTTTCCAATGTAATGTTACGGTATTGTAAAGAATTTTTTTTTAAATCTTAGGGAAAATATATGTTAACTAATAAAAATATACTTATAACTGGCGGTACAGGGTCTTTTGGCCATACCTTTATTTCTATGACTTTGGCAAAATATAATCCTAATAAGGTGATCATTTTTTCTAGAGACGAAATGAAACAATGGGAAATGGCTAAGCTTTTTAAAGATGATGATAGGGTCCGTTTTTTTATCGGAGATGTAAGAGATAAAGACAGGCTATATAGGGCATTAGATGGGGTTGATTATGTGGTTCATGCTGCTGCAACTAAAATCGTACCTACTGCTGAATATAATCCATTTGAATGTGTTAAAACTAATATTAATGGCGCCATGAATGTCATCGACGCTTGTATTGATAAGGGAGTTAAAGGTTGCGTAGCGCTTTCTACTGATAAGGCTAGTAGTCCTATAAACTTATATGGAGCGACAAAGTTAGCTTCTGATAAAATGTTTGTAGCTGGTAATGCTTATTCCACAGAGCATAGCGCAAGATTTTCGGTAGTTAGATACGGCAATGTTATGGGTTCACGAGGTTCAGTTATACCATTTTTTGACCAAGTAAAAGAAAGCGGAACTATTCCGATTACCGATGAAAAAATGACCCGTTTTATGATTTCATTAGAAGAGGGGGTGGAGCTTGTATGGCATGCATTTGAGGATATGATCGGTGGAGAGATTTATGTAAAAAAAATACCATCCATGAGAGTTGTTGATTTAGCAAATGTGGTTGCTCCTGGAGTAAAGCAAAAAATTGTTGGGATACGGCCTGGTGAGAAACTGCATGAACAGATGATTGGTATTGAGGATGCCCACTCAACTTATGAATACGAAGGATACTATAAAATCTTACCTGTCATTAATGATTGGAGCGAGGATCAGGCAAGAATAAAAAATGGTATAAAGGTTCCGCGGGGCTTTCTTTATGATAGTGAAACAAACACAGAATGGATGAGTCAGGATGATCTTAAAGTGTGGCTTGATGAAAACAAGGATAAATTAGGTAAAATTTAAATGAGCATTTTCCCTATGAATAAAATCTTTTTGGATTTTATATTTAAAAAGACCTCTTGATGAATATAGCAGTCATCCCTGCAAGAGGAGGAAGTAAGCGAATCCCGAGGAAGAATATTAAATTTTTTAGAGATAAGCCAATGATAGCTTGGGCTATTCAGGCTGCCAAGAAATCTGGTATGTTTGATCATATAATTGTTTCAAGCGATGATTCCGAAATTATCAAAATTTCAAATCAATGGGGAGCCGAGACACCATTCGTAAGACATGATAGTCTTGCAGATGATTTGACCCCCACTGTGCCAGTGGTAGCTCATGCCGTTAAAGAGTGTCTAATGCTAGGGTGGCAAGTGAAAAATGTTTGCTGCATCTACCCCGGCGTTCCTTTCTTGGAGTCTGAGGACTTGATAAGGGCATATGACATCTTAAATAATACCAAGGTGGACTTTGTATACCCCGTCGCAGAGTATTCACACCCAACGCAAAGGGCAATGCGCCAGCTACCAAGTGGTCAGATGCAGTTTATGGACCCCTTAAGTGAAATGACACGAACACAAGATTTAGAGATAACATTCCATGATGCAGGGCAATTTTATTGGGGTAAGGCGGCGGCTTGGCTTGATCACAAAAAGATGCATTCAGATGGCGTAGGAATGGTAATTCCGAATTGGAGAGTCGTTGATATCGATACATTTGATGATTGGAAAAGAGCTGAGCTATTGAGTGTGGTACTGGAAAATGAATAAGAAAGATTTGTAAGATGAAAATTGTCACTGTGGGGGCGTCAGGTCTGCTAGGTTCTGTTCTAGTACCAGCCTTGAAATTAGCTGGTCATTCCATTTCCACTGTTGGTAGATCGCTGACTAGTGATTTCATATGCGATATAGGTAATTATAGGTCAGTGAGTTCTCTGCTTAATGAGCTACAGCCAGATGTTCTCATAAATCTAGTTGCCCTAACCGATGTCGATCTTTGCGAGTCTGACCCCAGGCAAGCATATTCAGTAAATGTTCGTGCTTTAGAGAATATTGTGAGCTGGGTTGAAAGCGCTTCCAAAAAATGTCATTTGGTACATATCTCTTCTGATCAAGTTTATGATGGACCTGGTCCGCATAGCGAAGACCAAGTAATGCTAACCAACTATTATGGTTTTTCTAAGTATGCTGCTGAGCTTTCTGCCCTGAGAGTAGATAGTACGATCTTGAGAACCAATTTCTTTGGCAAGAGTATGTGCGACCACAGGTCCAGTTTTACTGATTGGGTGCACCATAATGCTTCTACTAATCGTAATATAGTCCTTTTTAGTGACGTTTTCTTTAGCCCATTATCAATGGCCACACTTGCTGAAATGATTATTTTGGTGGTTCTTAAAAAGCCTAGAGGAGTATTTAATTTAGGGTCAAATTGCGGTCTCAGTAAGTCGGAATTTTCTATTTTATTTATGAAGAAGCTTAAGTTTGGAATGGCTAATATTGAAGTTGCATCAATTGATGATGTGTCTTTCATGAACACATACAGGCCGAGAGACATGCGTCTAAATGTAACAAAGTTTGAGCAAAAATTAGAGGTTTCTTTACCTACATTAGAAGCTGAAATTAATATAGTAATTGGAGATTACGATGAAAAAACCTGATCAAATATTAAAAATTGATAAAACATTCATAGGGGATAACTATCCTACTTATTTTATTGCAGATGTTGCAGCTAATCATGATGGGGATATTGAACGAGCCAAGGATCTTATTTATTTAGCGGCAGAAAAGGGTGCCAATGCGGCAAAATTTCAGCACTTCTCTGCTGGTACCATTGTAAGCGACAAAGGTTTTAAATCCTTAAGTTCTGTTTCTTCACACCAGTCAAAATGGAAAAAATCAGTCTTTGATGTCTACAAAGATGCTAGTGTTGACTTGGGTTGGACGGAAGTGCTTAAAGCCACATGTGATAAAGCAGGTATTGCTTTTTTTACTAGCCCCTATTCAGAGATATTATTGAATCATATCGATCCTTATGTTCCTGCTCACAAAATTGGATCAGGCGATATCACTTGGTTAGATATGGTGAAATTGATTGCTCAAAAGAATAAGCCTACGATCCTTGCCTCTGGAGCATCTTCTTTTGATGATGTGGTCATGGCTATGAATACAATTCTTCAAGTCAATCCACAGATTTGCTTAATGCAATGCAATACAAACTATACAGCTAGCTTGGAAAACTTTAAATATATTCAATTGAATGTTTTAAAAGCATATAAGCATATGTATCCTAGCTTGGTTTTGGGTCTAAGTGACCACACACCTGGTCATTCTACTGTGCTAGGGGCAGTTGCTCTGGGTGCTCGGATGATAGAGAAGCACCTCACTGATGACAACGATAGAGATGGCCCTGATCATAAATTCTCCATGAATGGAAGCACATGGCAGGAGATGGTTGAGAGAACCAGAGAGCTCGAAAATGCTCTAGGTGATGGTATTAAACGCGTGGAAGATAATGAAAAGGAAACGGCAATTGTCCAGAGAAGAGCAATTTATTGCACAAAAAAACTCGATGCGGGCCACGTCTTGAGTACTGATGATTTGATTACCCTTAGGCCTTGCCCGATAGACGGGATATTACCTAGTTACCGTAGTGAGATTATTGGCAAGCGTTTAACTAGGGATTTGAGCGATGGGGAGGGTCTTAAGTGGCAAGACTTAAGCTAGCTATAGTAATACCTGCATTAAACGAAGAAAAAACTATTGGTAACATTGTTGAGAGCATACTCATTCACGGCACAACTATCGTAGTTGATGATGGTTCTTATGATAATACTGCAAAAGTTGCGGAGGACGCCGGAGCTATAGTTGTTCGGCATCGCCATAACTTCGGTTACGATGGTGCGTTGAATTCTGGTTTTGAAAAAGCTATTTCTATGGGTTGTGAGGTAATTTTAACTTTTGATGCCGACGGGCAGCACTCAGTTGCGTTGATAGATGATTATCTATCAGAGATAGATCACGGAGCTGATGTAGTGATTGGGATTCGTAATAGAAGAGCCAGATTAAGTGAAGTTATTTTCTCCTGGATTTCAACTAAGCTTTGGAATATCAAAGATCCTCAATGTGGAATGAAGGCATATCGCTCTGAGGTTTATAAGTGCCTGGGTCATTTTGATTCCTATGGTTCAATTGGCACAGAGCTTTGTATATTCGCAGCGAAAAATAATTTTGAGATTGCTCAGATTCCATTCGATGTCAACGAAAGAGTCGATGAGCCTAGATTTGGTGGTTTTTGGGGTGCCAATTGGAAGGTTTTAAGAGCTATAGTTTTAGGTATTTTAAAGTAGGTCTTAGACCTAGAGTTAGGAATAAATGTTCTCTTCTGAAGGAGTGATAAATTAAGTTGAATAATTCGGATATATTAAGTGTTCTTATCATTGGTTGTGGGAATATTGCTGGTGATCTTGACTCCAATAAGTTGGATATCGACGAACTGCCTTTGACTCATGCTGGAGCGTATACCAAACATCCATATTTTAGCATTCAAGCTTGTATTGATGTTTCCCAGAAAAAAGTTAAACGTTTTGCACACCAATGGGGTATTTCTAATACATATACCAGCATTGATCAAGCTGTCCAGGCCGGTTCTAACTTCGATGTGATCAGTATTTGCTCTCCCACAGGTTGTCATTTTGAGGATGTAAGCGCTTGCTTAGCCTTATCGCCAAAATTAATATTCTGTGAAAAGCCAGTAACAGCATCAGTAAAAGAAACGTTAAAAATCAAAGCTGCATGTGATAAGGCTGGTGTATTACTTGCGGTCAATTATCTTAGGAGATGGGACGAACGCGTTCTCAGTTTAAAGAAAGAAATTGCAACTAATCAAAGAGGGTCGCTACGATCTGTAGTCGGCTATTATAACAAAGGTATTTTGAATAATGGCTCTCACCTGCTCGACCTACTTGGGTTCTTAATCGGGGAAATGTCAATAAACTATGTTGGCCAAGCTGATTATGACTTCTTTTCAAATGATCCATCTGTATGTGTAACATTAGAGACGGAGGCTTCAGTCCCTGTATTGTTGGTGCCTGGTGCTAAAGCAAGTGATTATAGTATTTTTGAAATTCAAATGGTTTTTGATAACAGTATGTTGCTGATGCTAGACGGGGGTCTCAGGTGGGTTGAGAGAATTGCTGGTGATAGTGATGTTTTTGACGGCTATCGAGTTCTGGATCCAGGAGTTCAAAGCCAAGGTGGATATTTGGCTGCAATGTCTCACGCAGTAGACAATATATGGCGTACCCTGACTGCAGGTGATCCTCTCAACAGCGACGTTGATTCAGCGCTCATTGCACATATTTTATGTGAAAACATTTTAGCAGCCTGCAGGCGTTAGGTTGCAAGGTAATATTTTTAGGAAAGCCTTGAGCTTTCTGTAAAGGAGATTTAAATGGATAAATTAGCATTATTTGGGGGCCCTAAGGCGGTGATAAACCCGCTCAAGCCATATAACTCCATTGGAAGTGAAGAGGCTGAAGCGGTCAAAAAAGTCATCGAGAGTGGTGTCTTATCTAGGTATCTTGGTACCTGGAGTCCTGATTTTTATGGTGGGGATAAAGTAAAAGAATTTGAGCGTGATTGCGAAAAATTCTTCAGGGTAAAACATGCAGTTACTGTTAATTCATGGACATCAGGTCTTACAGCAGCCGTTGGGGCAATAGGAATTGAGCCAGGTGATGAAGTAATAGTAACACCATGGACAATGTGTGCCACAGCAACCTCTATTTTACATTGGAATGCTATCCCAGTTTTCGCAGATATTGATCCACTGACTTTTAATCTTGATCCAGAGTCTGTTGAAGCTAATATAACACCTTACACTAAAGCTATTATGGCTGTTGACATTTTTGGGCATCCAGCTGATGTCGATTGCCTTATGGAAATAGCCGAGCGTCACAACCTTAAGCTCATCACTGATAGTGCTCAAGCACCAGGATCGATGTATAAGGGTTCACTGACTGGTACTTCCAGTCATGTGGGTGGTTATAGTCTCAATTACCACAAACATATACATACCGGGGAAGGAGGCATTTTAGTTACTAATGATGACGATATTGCCGATCGTTTACGCCTTATTCGTAATCATGCAGAGGCTGTTGTGGAAGGTATGGGAATCACAGATATTAGTAATATGGTGGGATATAATTATCGTTTAGGCGAAATAGAATGTGCAATTGGTATAGAGCAATTAAAGAAGTTACCAAAACTAGTATTGGGTCGGCAAAAAGCTGCGGAACAATTAAGCAGATTACTAAGTGGCCTCAAGGGATTGAGGACTCCTATTGTAATGCCTGATTGCACCCACTCTTATTACATGTTCCCAATGGTTTTAGACATCGAGGTTCTTGGGGTTTCGCGCGCTAGTATAATTGACGCGTTAAGTGCCGAGGGTGTTACAGGTTTGACTGCGGGTTATGTCAATGTTCATCTACTTCCAATGTACCAGCAAAAAATTGCTTATGGATCAAATGGTTTTCCTTGGTCATCTGATATATGTCATAGAAAAGTGAGCTATAGGAAGGGAATCTGCCCTATTGCTGAAGAGCTTCATGATTCAACCTATATGGGGTTATCAGCCTGCATGCATGATATGAGTGATATTGATGTCACCAATATTGCTAACGCATTTATAAAAGTCTGGGCCCATCTAGAACTCTTAAGAGAGAATTAGCACACAACTTATCACTCAATGGTTAATTCTTTGTGAATAATGTTATTAAGTTATACCTCAGTGTTGGTCTGCCGACACTACTTCTATAAAATCTCCTATGAGTGCTACTATAAAAGTATGCCTAGATTCTATGGATGAAAATACCATATTGGACGGATTATGTTAACTGGAAAAAATATTGTACTTAGTGAGTTTCAAAGCTTAGATATCACAGATGAATACATCGCTTGGTTGAATGATTTTGATGTTGTTAAATTTAGTAATCAAAGGTTTACGAGCCATAATCGCATAACATGTGAAGCGTATCTAGCCAGTTTTGTAGGCACCAGCAATAGATTTCTAGTAATTCGTCATAATGAAAGTAATAAAATGATTGGCACTATGACTGTCTATCAAAACCTACATCATGGAACTGCAGATGTTGGAATTATGATTGGAGATAAAAATGTCTGGGGAAAGGGGTTGGGCCAAGAAGCTTGGGATGCAGTACTTATTTGGCTGCTAACTTCGGTTGGAATAAGAAAGGTGACAGCTGGAACCCTTAAGTGTAATCATGGAATGATACGGTTAATGGAGCGTTCACAGATGAAGCTAGAAGCTGTAAAGAAAAAACAAGAGATAGTGGATGGAGTGGCCACAGATTTGGTTTATTACGCAAAATTCATTGATGCTTAGCTGCACCGATAAAGTAGCAGTCGTCTGTAATGATGCGGGCGGAGCAAATATAGTTATATCCTGGTTAAAAAATAACAATTTCATTATGCGCCCATTTATGAATGGACCGGCTCGACGGCTTTGGGAGGTAGCGTATCCTAATGAACCAATTCTTAGCAGCCTAGAGCAGGCTATCGATGGGGCTGATACATTGATTGCGGGAACTGGATGGGCAAGCGACCTCGAATTTGAAGCATTACAATATGCAAAATTGAAAAACGTATATTCTATTTCTGTTTTAGATCATTGGGTAAATTATGAGGATCGATTTGTTAGGCGGAGCATCACCATTCACCCCAACGCTATATGGGTCGCTGATAAATATGCTTATGCTCTTGCTCATGAGGTGTTTCCAGCGGTAACGATAACAAGAATTGAAAATGCATACATTCAAAGCTTAATTTCGAAACTTGATAACCTTATCGGCGATGGTGTTCTATATATTGCTGAACCTATTCGCGGTGAATGGAATTCTGGTAAAGATGCAGAATACGAAGTTCTTGATTATATTAAAAGTAATCTTAAAACTCTAAAGATCGACAAACAAATAGTCATTAGACCTCACCCATCTGAGAGCCCTATAAAATATTTAGAATATGTGAAGAAAAATATCGAATTTACGTTATCTAAAAATAATGAATTATCAACAGATATAGCCCAGGCTGAACTAGTTTTAGGTATAGAATCAATGGCGCTTGTGGTCGCATTGGAAGCAGGCCGCAGAGTCGTGTCTTGCCTTCCTAGCTGGGCTCCAAGTTGCAGGTTGCCGCATAAAGGCATAGCTCATCTGAAGGATATGAGTGAATAAAGTTAGATATAATTAAACTTTATTTTCATCCTTTTTTCTATAAGCAAAAACAATCTACATGATCTTTAAATTTGGTTTATTAAGTTATTTAATATCAAATTTAAAAATCTTCATATAAACTACAAAAATAAAATTGTTGTTATCTCAATTAAAGTTTTGTAAAAATAGGAATTTATAATGCTCGATCTCACATATTGTAAACGATGTGTAATGCCGGAAACAAACGAAGGTAATAAGTTCGATGAAAATGGGATTTGCAGGTCGTGTGTGTCAGCGGAACAAAAGATGCATATCAGTTGGGATGATAGGTTTTTGAAGCTACGCGAAATTGTTGAAGATATAAAGGCTGATGCGCTTAAAAAGAAACTACCTTATGACTGCATAATCCCGATAAGCGGCGGCAAGGATAGTGTTTTTCAACTTCATGTGCTGACAAAGGTTTTAGGGCTGAGGGTATTAACTGTTACTTTTTCTCATAATTGGTACTCTAAAGTTGGGATGTATAATCTTTGGAACGCTCTCGAGCAATTTGAAGTAGACCATATCCAATTTACGCCCAACAGAAAGCTAATTTCAACTGCTGCAAAAGGTAGTTTAGAAAAAATAGGGGATGCTTGTTGGCACTGCCATTCTGGAGTTGGAGCGTTTCCTCTGCACATAGCGGTTAAATTTAAAATTCCTATGCTTATTTGGGGGGAATCAGCTGCGGAAGTTTCAGGTCGGGCCACTCACTTTGATCCTGTTATACGTTTCGATAGAGATTATTTTATTAAAATATCATCAAAAGTTACTGTAGCTGACTTTTCAAAAAATCCCGAGGAACAGCGTTTATTTCAAATGCTTGAACCCCCAACACTCCAGGAGTGCGATGATGTTGGAGTCTCAGGTATTCACCTTGGCGACTTTATATTTTGGGATGAAGAAAGACAAACGGAGTTTATCAAACAAGAATATAACTGGATTGAAGATAAGGTAGAGGGAGCTTATAAAGGTTATAAAAGCGTAGAGTGTATTATGCCTGGCGTACATGATTTCACCAATTACCTGAAGCGTGGTTTTGGCCGCGCCACTGTCCAAGCATCGGGAGATGTCAGGCAAGGTTTAATGCGGAGGTCCGAAGCTCTTGAATTCGCACAGAAAATTGACTCAATTGAACCCAATGCCCTTAACTATTATCTAGAGGTCGCTGGTTATTCCAGAAAAGAGTTTTATGAAATCATGGAGTTGCAAAAGAAACACGCTTTAAAAGATCAATTAATCCCCATTAAAAATCTAGATGAAGAACGAACGTTGAAACCTTTTATTATTGAATTCATTGAAGAAATAAGGAGTACGAATGCTACCAAAGATACAAGAGACTCTTAATCTAATAGAGCTTAACAATCAAAGCTTCTCACATTTTGTATATACATTAAATCAAGAAGAATTTATAAGATATCATACATTTGAGAATGATATTTTCTTACCAGTGAATTCAATGGGCGATGATTTAGTTGAAATGACCTTCACTGTAAAAGATATATTTAATACATATTTAATACCCACTGAAATGGGCAGCAATCAGTGGAAAGGGTTTAACGCTGGTAACAATGCACGTTGTATTACCAAATTGTTGTGGCAAGGCGCTAAATTACTTGGAAAGACAGTCACTTCAGAATTTGCTGTTCATGAAGAGACGTCCACTATTAATCCTTGGAATAGCCTTAGAACTTGCGGCACGTCTTCATCTGGTGCAGCGGTTAATATACTATTAGGTGAATCTGATTTTGCGCTTGCAACGCAAACCGGAGGATCGATAGGAAGGCCGGCATCTTATTGTGGTGTTAAAGCATATAAACCAACATATGGAATGATTTCTAGAACAGGCGTATTAAAAACATGTGACCCTTTTGATACCATTGGCTATTTTGTTAAAGACTTTACTATAGCGGAAAAAGCATCAGAGGTTTTATTTGAAGTGGGTAAAAACTATCCCTTAAATGACCCTAAAAAAATTCGCAATTTTAAAAAAATCGGCATATTGTCACTTGATAGCATCAAAACTGATGGAGCTGTAAATGATAGATTTTTGAAGCTGGTTGACGAGCTATCTTTAGATCATGATGTTGAGATATTAGATGTACCTGCTGCATTTAATAATATCCATCGTAAGCATTCAATTATTTATAGTTGCTCATTATTATATTATTTCAAAAATGAGCTAAGCCAACCAGATTTGGTTTCCGACTCTTTCAAAGAAACAATAAAGTTTGCTGAAACTATTAGTAGGAGCGAATTTGTAGATACTCTTGATTCACATAGTGAGGATGTTCAGAATTTTTCCAAGTGGTTGTCTGCAACGGGGGTTGATGTAATTGTCGCTCCGACGACATTTGGGGTTGCGCCTAATAGAGACGACGAAGAACTGAGTGATATGAATTTATTTTATAACTATATGCATGTACCGATGGCTTACTTTCCAATGTGGGTAGATGAGACAGATAATTTACCTCATGGTTTAATGTGTATCTCAAACTTAAAGGATGACTACAACTTAATATCTTTCATGAAAAAAATTGAAAAAAAATATAAAAGTAATGAAGGCTATAATTTTAAAAGCAAAGGTTAGAATGTTTAGTATTTACTGTAAACATTCTTTGCTGCTTTTTCAGTGCTAAGGCTTATAATATGAATGTAAAAGAATGGATTTTAAATGCCCCCGGCGATGTATTTCTGGATAAGACTGAACTAGATAACAATGTTAAAGATGATTTCGTTAGAGTAGAAACCCAGTTTAGTGCGATATCTATCGGCACAGAGGTAGCTGCATACAAAGGCATCTCACCACTAAGACCAGTAATAAATCCTTACCCAAGAAAGGTAGGGTACTGTAATGTAGGCCGCGTTAAGGAAGTTGGGTCTAATGTTAGCGGCCTAACCTCAGGTGATCTAATATATAGTCATGCATCTCATTGTTCGGCATATGATATTTCTAATGATCAGGTTCTTGCTGTGATCCCAGAGACAGTTTTTGCACCACATGCCGCTCTATGCTATTTGTACCATTTGGGCTTTTCAGCCCTGCATGCTTCAGAATTAAAAGCTGGTAGCTCGTGTGCATTTATAGGCGGTGGAAATTTGTCTTTACATGCAGAACAAATTTTTTCTGCCTCTGGGATTGACGTCCACATCATTTCTGAGTTTTCTTGCGCAAGCACCATAGGAGAAGGCTCCCGAATTCTTAGCCGTAAAGAGGCTGCTAATAGTCGAGAGCAATATGACGCGGTAGTTATTTTTTCGAACTCGTGGCATGATTATTTATTAGCCTTAAAGCTAGCTAATTTTCGTGGAATTTTAGTTTTAGTCGGTTTCCCAGGCCGCGGTCAGACTAGTAGTGATTTTAATCCCCTAGACTCTCAGTTTGTTTATGATAAGCAATTAACTATCAGAGCCTGTGGAAGAAATGATACGGACCAGATTGGTCGCCAAGAAGTTAAAGACAGATGTAAAATGATTATTAATGATATATCAGAGCAGATTTTAGATGCTAGTATCTTATTGGATAAAGTTGTCGCTTGGGAATCTCTCCCTCAAGTATATTTAGAATTATCTAACAATAGTCCTCGCACTGGCACTATTGTTTTGGACTGGCGTGGAGCATAGTAAGGTTATGGTTGAAAGTAAAATAAGAGCAGCTATCGTTGGCTGTGGTCGCATGGGCGCATTTCCTAGCCCCAGTTATAAATATTTACCTCCCAATTGGCTCCCAATCTCTCATATAGATTCGCTGATCTGTAATGCAAATATAGTCGTCGTAGGAGCTGTTGAAAAATCGAAAACAGTTCGAGAAAGTGTAGAAAAAAAATATGAGATCCCTACATATGAAAATCTAGACTCGTTATTCAGAAATAATCAAGTAGACCTATTAACAGTTGCCACACGCACACCTGCCAAATATGGCATTATTAAAGCAGCTTACGATAATGGGGTCAGACTATTCCATATTGAAAAGCCATTATGTAACTCTATGGAGGAGTTGAAAAAACTTGAAGTACTTTTATCTGACTGCTCCTTTACTTATGGCTGCCTGCGCAGGTACGTTACTCCTTTTAAAAACGTTAATAAGTATGCATCAGATAATAAACTGGGTAGGATTAAGTTGGTCCAAGTTTGTTTAGGTCAATCAATGCTTTATTGGACGCATACACACGCAATTGATTACTTGTTAATGCAAATCGAAAGCCCGCCGAAGTTAGTTCAAGCTGTGTTTGAAAGTCTAGATCTTAGTGCCGATGGTACTACTGTAACCAAAGATCCTGTTTTAAAGAACGCGACTATTTATTTTAAAAATGGAGAGGTTGGGCATGTGTCATCTGTTCCTGGTAATACGTTTATTCATGTCTATGAGCATGGAGAAATCACAATTAAAAATGATGGGAATTCAGTAATTCTAAGTCGTAAATTAGGCGATGATCCTTATCCCAAAGAAACTTTAATAGATATCACACAAAATGAAAATGGCTCAACGGGCAATGCAATTTCGTTACTTTCTAACGCTTATCTTGAAGGAGGTAAGCATAAACAACAGGTTGATTTGGCCCGTGATGCAGCGCTCTTAGGGCAAAAAATAATGTTTGCTATGATAGAGTCCCATATCAATGGCGGGAAAAGCGTATCTATTGCAGAGCTAAATAAACCATATACTTTAAAAGCTTTATTTAATGGTGTTCCAGCATAAAATTTTGCACAAATTTATTTTTTATTCAAACTATTAGTCTAATTCTTCATGTCACAAATTAAAGCATCTTATTTCAATTACAAGCAACTTCTGAGTTTAACTAAGAGGATTTGGGGACGTTTTATATGGGTGGTTACTGGTTGCCCTAAGCCTACTGCCCCCTTGGAAATGGTTTGGTCACATGAACTATTGGATGAATCTATTCCGGACTTAATGCCTTCTGGATATACTCTGAGACAGGTCATGCCAAATGACTACAAAGCCTATTTCATGCTGTTAGCATCTGCTGGCATGCAGCAGAATAGCGAAGAACGCTGGTTTGATTATTGGGAGAAGGCTATTTTGCCGGGTGGTTTTTTTGTGATTGTACACGACGAAACTAAAAATTTGGTAGCAACTTGTCTGGCGGCACATCGACCATCTTTGCGACATCCTCGCGCTGGAGCTCTCGGGTGGCTGGGGGCTGATCCAGAGCATAAGGGTCTTCAGCTCGGACGAGCGGTGTCAGCTGCAGTGACCGCGAAGCTGATTGCCAACGGTTACCAAAGGATTTATTTGGAGACACATGATTTTCGTTTGGCAGCCATTAAGACATACCTAAATCTAGGATGGACTCCACTAGTTTACAACATAGAAATGCAAGTTCGTTGGAAATCGGTATGCGAAAAGCTGGAATGGCCTTTCACCCCAGACAACTGGCAATAAAACAATTTATACATGGACAATAAATCCATTGGTGTAAAGCATCAAATATGAAAACAGATACTACACTGATTGTGATCTCTATACCGTTCACCAGGAACTTGCGTTACCTCAGCAGCTCGAAGATACTTGACCGTCTCCGTGAAGACTACGATGTATTGCTTGTGGGTCCTCAATTTAAGGACGAAGCTCTTCGAGCCGAGTTTGCCGGTCCACGTACATCTTTTTGGGCATTCGGCTTGCGAAGGGAACAGCTTTCAGTTTTTGCGAGGTGCGCTTATGAACTTTCGGAAGTTCTAAGGCGTTGCGGTTATTATTTCCGATTTCGTAATAAAGGATTAGGATTCTATTGGAACTATGCCTTATGGCTGAGGCTGGATGCGGTAGGGAAAAATGTTGCGCCAGTGAAATGGCGAGCTTTGATTCGAATCCTCGCTCCACTGGGTTATTTTCGATGCGCTTGGATGTTAATAGATCGTATTTTTGGTGGACTCATATTCAATAATAGAGGTCTGCTGGAACACACAAATAATTATGATCATGTCGTCGTGGTTCAAACGGCCAACTGGGGTTATCAGGAACGTTTTCTTGCTTATAGTGCTCGCCAAAAAGCATTCAAATCTATCCTAGTCCCTTACACAACGGATCAGATAATAATCAACGGATATTTAATGGGTTCTTATGACATGGTTTGCCCGCAGGGTCCTATAGAGGAATTATATTTAAAGCAGCATCATAATCTCCCGGCGAATCGCATTTATCCGTTAGGGATGTTATGGAGGAGAAATATAGAAGATTTCCAGGAGAAACATGCGGTGGAATTAGCTGCTAAGGAGCTTCAAAAAGAACAGGTAATATTGTATGCGGGAATGAGTCAAGAATCTTTTCCCAGGGAGAGTGAGTTCCAGGCTATCAACAGAATAATCGAGGCCATGCATGATGGAGTGCTACCTAAAATCAAGCTTGTTTATCGTCCCGTGGTAAGTGATTTGGCTGATTTCGATGTAATCGTGCAAAGATTCGGCGGCAAAAATCTGGTCGAGATCCAGGTTCCACAGGCCGTGTTCATAGGAGTTAATGAGTCCTCGGGGAGTTCAGTGCGGGCTCAAATTAATGAGTATTTAGAGGACATTGCTGGAGTCGATCTGCTTGTGATGTCCAGGACCACCACGATGCTTTTCGATGCGCTTCATTTCGACATACCTTGTATAGCGAACTTTGCCGACCCCTCAGGAATGCTAGACGAAATGAAGTTTACAACCACCTACATAGAGGAGGATGAGACACTTCGCCCCTTAAAAGCAATGCCTGTTATCTATTCTAACGATGATTTAATCGACCAGATTAAAGAGACCTTAAAAATGCCTTCAGTTACCAGCCAAATGAAGAAGCAAATTTTTTTGGCTTGGGACTATGAAAATAAGGATTATGTAAACGGATTCATTGAGTTGATAGAAGGCTTACGGCCAATTAAATAAATAACTCTTTCATTGACCAATCAAAGTTGAAGGGTAATCCTTAAAAATAGATATCTTTCTTACTCTACAGTTTTTGAAAAGATTGGTATTGAATATACACTCCAATGGTCTTAGTATATTTCTTGGTGGTATAATGTGTTGCTAATAATCATTAAGTGTTTGTCAGGTTCAAAGTTATAAAGAGGATTTATGAAAAAAATTGCATTAATAACTGGTGTCACAGGGCAAGATGGCTCTTATCTCGCAGAGTTTTTAATCGATAAAGGTTATGAGGTACACGGTTTAAGACGAAGAGTTTCAATATTTAATACCCAAAGGATTGATCACTTATACAGTGACCCTCATAGTGAAAATGTGAACTTGTTTTTGCATTACGCTGATATGACTGATACCGCTAGTATTACAAGTGTCATTAATAAGATTAAACCTCATGAAATATACAATCTCGCGGCTCAGTCACATGTCGGTGTAAGTTTTGAACAGCCTGAATACACAGCCAATGTGGACGGATTGGGAACGCTTCGTATTTTAGAAGCTGTCCGGCTTTTGAATTTAGAGAAGCACACTAAGATATACCAAGCTAGTACGTCAGAATTATATGGACTGGTGCAACAGACTCCTCAGAGTGAGACAACACCATTTTATCCTCGAAGCCCCTATGCGGTTGCAAAGCTTTACGCATATTGGATTACAGTGAATTATAGAGAGGCATTTGGAATTTTCGCTTGTAATGGCATTTTATTTAATCATGAGTCGCCTCGTCGTGGTGAAACCTTTGTTACTCGAAAGATAACAATTGGGGCCAGCCGAATAAAGTATGGGCTTCAAGAATGCCTATTTATGGGTAATTTAGACGCTAAGAGAGACTGGGGGCATGCAAAGGATTATGTGGAAATGCAGTGGTTGATGTTACAGCAAGAAGCCCCAAAAGATTATGTCATTGCTACCGGTGAACAAATTAGTGTTAGAGAATTTTTGGTTCGTGTGTTCGATAAGCTAGGAATTAAGGTGCTTTGGCGAGGCGAGGGTGTTGATGAAATTGGTGTTTGGATAGACAAAAGTGCTGGCTCTCCTGTTGAAAAGATAATTGTGAGGGTCGATAAAGAGTATTTCCGTCCCACAGAGGTCGAAACATTGTTGGGCGATATTTCCAAGGCAAGAAATGAATTAGGTTGGGAACCTCGCGTAACAATTAATCAGCTAATAACAGAAATGGTTGCTAGTGACGAAAGGCTTGCAAAAGAAGAACTGACATTAAGTAATAGTCGTTCAAATTAATAGGGTTGGATCAATATTTTTTGCAGTTCTGCAACAGTCGTCGCGACACTCGAGTCTAGACATAAAGATACGAGATCAGGCGTACTTTAACTCGCTTCAAGAGAAGCTAGCTTCATGAATTCAAGGGTGTTAATCGACTTATAGAATCAAGATAGTTGTTTAAACAAATCGAGCCGTATCATTCAGTATGGTTTGGTAATTATTTAATAATGATTAAGCGTTTGCGAAGATTATATAGAGGAGTTATTGGTTTGGTAGACATACAGAAAAAAGGTACAGTGATTTTTTTTGCACCCGTTGAGAAGCAGTATTTTTCAAAGTGGGAATATTATCAAGTTGACCTCGAGATGTTAGAGCTCTCGTTTTCCGAAGTTATAGTCTGTCATAGTTATTGGGTTTTGATAAAAGCATTACTTTTTCGTCGCCCTCGGCTGGTATATTGCTGGTGGTGGCACCGATCTGCTATTTGTGTTCTTCTATCAAGGTTATTTCGTGTCCCTGTATATATTACTGGGGCCGTTCATATGTATGACGAGAGCGGCGCTCCTGACTTTTTCTCAAAAAGTGTTATTTATAAACTGGCTTGTAGAATAAGTTGGCGATTAGCGACAAGAAACTTATTTATATCAAAAAGCCAGTATCGGCAAATTTGCTCTCACGAAAAAATCCATAATCCTAGTGTTTTAATGTCATCGCTAAGGCATTCATATAAACCTGTCAAAATATCAGAGTCGATGCCCATTCGTGATGGAGAAGTAAAGATCAGTCTGCTGACAATTGTTTGGATGACTAAATATCAATTAAAGAGAAAGAGCATATTTGAAACTCTTGAAGGCTTGGCGTTGCTGCTAGATAGTGGTGTCACAAATTTCGAGTGGATAATTGGTGGTGGAAAGGATAATGGTAGTGCCATGCTGGAAGATAGAATAAATCAATTAAAGTTAGAAAACCATGTTTTTATGCGGTTTGATCTATCTGATAGTGAAAAGAGTGAGCTTTATGGGAATGCTGATCTATACATTCAACCCTCCTACTACGAGGGATTCGGAAATGCAGTCCTAGAGGCCATGTCATTTGGAGTGCCTGCCGTTGTCTCTAGGAATACAGCGCAAGCGGAAGTGATAGGAGATTCTGGCCTTGTCGTAGAGGAAATTGACGCGGAATCTATAGCGCATACTTTAGAAAAATACATTAAGTTTTCTAGCGCAGAGCGGTTCGCGATGAGAACGAAGGTGCATGAAGTTATTTCAGATCGCCATTTATTTGAACGTCGATTGCAACAGTTTATCGTATTTAACGAGCTTGATGAACTGAAGAGTTGAAATTTCAGCGATGTTACAAAATTAAGTAATAAAAGAATCTCATAGCGCCAAAATTCTGACTCTTTAAGAGAGTGATAGAGGCTGGATTAGGCGCCCACAGAGACTGGTCGTCGCAGTTGTAAGATATTACAACCAAGAAAGACTTCATTCGAGCAATGGAGATAAGTCGCCGATAAACTTTGATAAGTCTCAAGTATCAGTTTCTTGTTTTGGTTGATCAGAACAGCCACCATTGATTCTAGTTATTTTAACTTTTTCAAAATTAATAAAGAAAAACGAAAACTCCTTCCTGTTTATAGATTTTGGGATTGAATCAAAGGGTCAATGACAAATTTTCTTCTTTTAAACAAAGTGCGATAAAGTTATTACTTGGATTAAATTTTAAAAATAATAATAAATGATAGAATATTAAACAGTCTCCATGTTAGAGAATATATATGTCTAAAATTCACGTGTTGGTCAAAAAATCATTAGAACGAAATTCAAATAGGCTATCAATCTTACGATATGTTCCGTTTTCTATTCGCTTGGGTAAAATTTACAGAGATCATGTACGACTAATTGCATGGTATGCAAATGCCTCAGAAAAGGCCCGGCGAAGCTTTCACTATGATAGATTGAATAAAATTTTAGATTATTCTTATCACAACATTCCTTTTTACGAAGAATTCTATTCCTCAAAAAATTATAACCCTAAAGACTTTAAGCGTTTGGAGGATTTTTTAGACGTTCCAATTATTAATAAAAATACTTTAAAGCAATATACATTGGACCAGCGAAGTATTATGTTGCCGGGAGCAACACTATCTAATACTGGTGGAACTACAGGGAATCCATTGGATTTTCGACTCGATAAACATTGCTTTCATCGGGAGTGGGCCTATATGCATAATATCTGGGCCAACTTAGGATATAACTACTTAGATACGAAGCTAACATTCCGCGGTATGAATATTGGCACCACTCCATTACGATATAACGTTGTCCATAACGAATACATCGTTAATGCTTATTTAGATTTAGATTTGATATTGGATGCTATATCGAAGTTGGCTGTTAATAAAAAGATAAAATATTTACATGGCTACCCTTCTTCCATATATGAGTTTTGTAAGTACATGCAGGCCAAGAACTTGAGTTCAGAGGATGTGTTTCAAGGTCATTTAAATGGTGTGTTATTTGGGTCTGAGTTCCCTGCACCTCAGTATCGCAGCCTAATAGAAAAAGTTTTGAAGGTCCCTACATTATCGTGGTACGGGCATAGTGAGTTTGCTATCTTAGCTCAGGAGACGCGACCATTTTTATACAGCCCACTTCAGACATATGGTTTTGCTGAGGCTGTTAATCTAAGTAAAGAAGAAGAGGTTAGCTTAGTAGGGACCGGGTACTACAATAAAGCGTCACCATTTATACGGTATGACACTGGGGACCTAATCAAGTCAGCTCGAGTAAACGGTGGGATACTGGAAGGTTTTGAAATCTCAGCTGGCAGAGTGGGTGATTTTATTGTTGATGCCAACGGCACTCGCATAAGCCTGACGGCTTTGATATTTGGCCGACATCACATAGCTTTTAGTAAAGCAGATTTCATTCAAGTAAGAAGTGTGGTGGCAGGGAAGGCTACCCTTGTCGTTACTGGAGCTAATGTAAAGATTGAGGATTTTGATTTGTCAGATGTCTCTATTGACTTTGAACTAGAAATCGTTGAAAAACCATTTAAAACAACAGCTGGCAAATTGCCACTACTGATAATTTAACTATAAAGCAAATATTACAAAATTTTGCGAGTGGTGAGACTTCCTTATTTGAGATTCCTTGCTCCAACAGGAAGCACGGCAACGCAATTATTCAAACAACGAAATCACTAGTTTCTGTTGGAACTGAGAGTATGTTCGTTAATTTCGATAAAGCCAGCTTGATTGATTTTGCTAGCTTGTACTGAATGAACTCTCTCTATAGAATATACACAAACGAGATTGTAATTAGATAACAGAAAGTCAGGAAAAATATTTCTAAGAAGAGCCTATTGCGTATTAGGTACGAATTTTTTTGGAATTAGTATTGATGTCTAGGGTCTTTCAAAGAATCGTACATGTTCGTTCAAATTTTTTACAATATTAAAACTTTAGGAATAAGTATGAGAAATTTTTTAGTTAGGGTATCTAATTTACTGCCTCCCTCGATTTCCAAATTGATTAGAGGTTTTTTGGTTTATATAAGGTCGAGACATGCATTCTCTGCTTGGAAAATGTATACCGCTTCAGATGAAGTTGCTAAATTTCAGCACATCACGGAGGCAATTAATTATTTGAGAATAGCCGGTGCTAACAATCGACTTCCTCAAACCTATTTTGAATTTGGATGTCATTCCGGACGAACATTTTCAGCAGCAGTGAATGCGGTTAGTTATTTTGGAATGCAAAATTTTCAATTCCATGCGTTTGACTCTTTCGAAGGTCTTCCGGAAACTTCTGATAATGATGGCGTTTTCGAGACAGGGACTTTTAATACCTCAGAATCTGACTTTATCAGTATAGTGAAGCGACGAACGGGAAAAGTCCTTGGTCCTGATTCCATTCATAAGGGTTACTATTCTGAATCATTAACAGCTGACCTCAAAAGCAAGTTGCCAATGGTCGGAGTCCTTCATGTGGATGTTGATCTTTATTCATCTACGATAGAACTTTTTGATTTTATTAAGCCATTATTATGTGATGGCAGCTTAATTCTATTTGACGATTGGTATTGCTTTCCACGAGGAGTTGAGGGTGGCGAAGGGCTGGCAATGGAACATTTTTTAGAGCGTAATCCTGATTTGGAACTTGTTCCTTGGAAGGCCTATTCAACATTCGGCCAATCATTTTTTATAAAGGTTGTTAAATAGCCAAACTATTTGCTTAACCTAAAGATAAAGCCTAATCACTCTTCCTATAAATTAAGAAGTTTAATGTTAAATAGCAATCTTTGCTTGCGTTCTGTAAAATTGATGAAGAGATTAATATGAGTAAAAATAATAAATTATTAGGCATCCCTGTTTATATTCCTTCATTGGATGGAAATGAAAAACAATACGTTAATGAATGCCTTGATAGCTCATGGATATCTTCAAAAGGCTCTTTTATATCACGCTTTGAAAATGACTTTGGTAGCTATCTAAATGTAAATGAAGCAACTACCGTATCAAATGGAACAGTAGCTCTACACGTTGCCTTACTAGCTTTAGGTGTGGGACCAGGTGATGAAGTGATAGTACCTTCATTAACTTATATTGCATCAGTTAATGCCATTGCCTATGTTGGTGCTACCCCGATTTTTGTTGATTCCTTATCTGATACTTGGAATGTTGATCCTCTTGATATAGTTAAAAAAATTACATCTAAAACCAAAGCCGTCATGGTGGTTCACCTTTACGGTAATCCATGTGCAATGGAAGAAATATTAGCTGTTTGCCGAAAGAATAAAATTAAAATTATCGAGGATGCTGCAGAGGCATTTGGCAGTATTTATAACGGTAAATATGCAGGTACATTTGGAGATATAGCTACGTTCAGTTTTTTTGGGAATAAAACCATAACGACTGGTGAAGGAGGTATGGTTGCTTCAAATGACCAGTCGCTGATAAATCGGGTAGCGTATTTAAAAAGTCAAAGTGTATCTCTTGAAAAAGAATATTGGCATGAAGAGATAGGTTTTAATTATCGTATGACCAATATTGCTGCGGCTATAGGTGTGGCTCAATTAGAGAATGCGGATAAAGTTCTAACTAAAAAACGATTGATTGCTGATTGGTATCGATCTGGTTTAATGGGTTTGCCTCTTAAATTCCAGGTCGAAGAAAGTGTTGCAGTTAATAGTTATTGGATGGTTACAGTGATGGCAGAAGACGAATTTAGTCGAGACATTATTCGTGCTTATCTTAAGTCGCACGGAGTTGAAACTCGTCCAGTTTTCTATCCAGCACATACAATGCCAGCATTCAAGCAAGAAAAAACGTTCCCTATCGCAGAGTCACTAAGTCGAAGGGGTATTAACCTACCAAGTTATCCTCAGTTGGATGAGCAGGACGTTGCTAATATATGTGAACTAATTAAAAATAGTTTAGATAAGTAGCATGCCATCAAGAGTTCTTGCTAAAAATGAAAGATAAATTCTTTGCTATTTTTAATAGAGATGCGCTTCTATTTTTCAGCACACTACTTACCGGAATAGTTATTGCACGTAAGCTAGGCCCAGAAATGATGGGTGTTTGGACTATTTTATTGTTGATTCCGGGGTATGCTGAAGCTATTGGAAGGCTTAAATTTGATGTCTCATCTGTATATTTTTTAGGCCAAAAGAAAGCTACATTAGGCGAATTAACCTTTCTTCTTCATATTCTTGCTACTTTAGCAGCCTTGGTAATGGTGTTGGTGTTTATTAGCAATTTTGAATGGTTTTATAATCAACTCTTTCAAAATGTCGAAGTAGATGTCAGAACATTTGCTTATACTATTTTGAGCATAATTCCACTAAGATTAATTTACTTGAATTATTCCTATTTGCTGATCGCTATAGAGGACTTTAGAGCATATAACATTCAGGTAATACTTCAGGCACTTGTCACTTCTTTTTTTAGTATTGGTCTGATCCTAGTTTTTGGTTTTGGTATCATCGGGGCTTTGATTGGAAGCATTATCGGATTAACTGTTTCGATTGTTTACGGTGCCGTTAAAGTACAAGGCATTGAAAGAATAAATCCAGGTTTAAACCTTCGATTAATACTTGATATGTCAAAATATGCCTTTTCCCAATACTTAAACGGTCTCATTGGCTACTTCCAAGGCAATGTAACTAGCCTTATCGCTGCATTTTTTATTAATCCAGCACAAATTGCTTTTTATGCGATTGGAAAGTCTATTTGTGAGGTCGCTAATAGAATGGTTCCTGTGGCTATATCCACAGTATTATTTCCACTCGTATCTAAGACAGTGGACACTAGTGAGAGTGGTTTACTAACCGCTCGTTTATTTCGAATCACTTTATTAATATTGAGTTTATCTTCACTTGCATTAGCTGTGCTAATTAAGCCCATAGTTTTACTCCTATATGGTAGTGAATATTTTTCGCTGATTACCCCTTTTATTATTATGCTACCAGGCGTAGTTTTAACTCAATCATCATCTGTGCTTACATCTTGGTTTTCTGGAATTGGGCGCCCTGATTTATTATCTAAGATTGCCATTTTTCCATTATTAGTTCAAATTGCTGGTGCATGGATTCTTATTCCAGAGTTTGGTGTCAATGGGGCATCTGCTAGTTTCTTATTATCAGCACTTCTACTGTTTCTATTTACGATAATCTGTTTTGTTACAATGGGAAAATTGAGACCCAGTGACATTATAATTCGGCTTGAAGATGGCGCTACAGTCTGGAAATTTTTTATAGAAAAGCTCTCTCAAATAATCAGAGCTATTGTTATGAAGATACCAAGAAGGTAAACAGTGATATACAATTTTAGCTCAAGAAAAGGAGTTTTAGATGGTTAAATGGATGTTTAAACCCCGTCCATCAAAGTTTGGTGGTGGAATCTCATTACTTTTTAGAGGGAGCGACCCTAAAATGGTAAATGGCTTTATTCGAAATCAGCTGACTTTCAATAAAACTCATAGTGAGAACTCAAGAGTCACTGAGTTTTTATTTGAATCTGCTAGATCGGCGATTTATAACGTACTTGTATCGCAAGGAATCGGCAAAGGGGACGAGGTAATCGTTTCATCGTTTACATGTGAAGCGGTCACTTATGCGGTAACAAGGGCTGGTGCAAATGTAGTTTATGTTGATATTAATGATGATTTAACTATGCTAGATGAAGATGTGTTAGCTGCAGTAACAAAAAAAACAAAAGCAGTGATGATGCAAAATACCTTCGGCCGATTAGGATTACAGCTATCAACTATAGAAAGCTTACGTTCTTATGGACTATTTATTATCGAAGATTGCGCTTTAGCTATTGGTAGTAAGCTGAATAATGATTTATTGGGTTCATTTGGTGATGTTTCCTTTTGGTCACTTGAAGTATCAAAAACAGTAACTACTGGATGGGGTGGTGTGCTCACAACTAATAATAAACAGAGTCGCAAGGCACTCATTGAAAGACAAAAAATATTAGGTAGGATTAGCATATTATCGGATTTAAGACGTTTGTTTCAGCTGTGGTTTAGCACTTTGATGATGAAAGTTAAATTGCCTGGTGCTATTTTTATTTGGTATTTTATGTACGGTAGCAGAATATTCAGGCGCTCCAACTCCTTTGGCGGTCAACATCCGACTCAATATGAATTAATGGGAAAATTTAGTTGTGATTTATATTTTTATATTAAACCATCGCTAGACAATATTTTTAGGCTTACTAATCAAAACTATAATGAATTGAATATGGAAGCAGATAAGTTGCGATTAAACTGTCCCGTTTCCCCTCGCAAGGGAGAGTTTGTTGTTGCTCCAAGATTTTCATTAATCGTACCGGCAGCAAGAATTCAGGATATCGATAATTATGCGGATAGGCTTGGAGTAGAAGTTGGTCGTTGGTTTACAGATTGTCCACCCAAATTGGGGTTATCAAAAGCTAAAATTTATAGCTCTAACAATGCCAATGCTATTTCAAAGAACATAATCAATTTACCCTGCCATTGGACACTCAGCAAACTAGAGCTAGATCAGGTTAAGTTGTTGATGAAATATATATCATTTTTTGATGATTCTGTTAAATGAGAGTCCTATATTTTATTTTTGGTTGCCTCATTCCATTGCCTATTTTTTATGATTTAATCTTGGGAACTTTTTTAGTACAAAAGGCAATTGAAAATGAGTACTTTACTGGTTTTCCTGCACCGGTTCCAATAGGAATATTTTCAGTAATTCTATTAGGCTTATTCTCGTTGCTAGCAGCAAAATCTAAACAGCCACAGTATAGAGGAATGCGCATTGATTTATGGGGTGCTGTATTGCTGAGTACAATATTTTTTACTTTAGCATATTCGTCGCTAGATATATTGAGAGTGATCTCTTTAGCTTTTCCTTTTGGCGGCTTGATATTTGTTTATCTTTATTCTAGAACGACGATGCTATTTACCTATTCTATTAAGGGATATATCTTTGCATCGGCTTTATTGATTTTATCTCACATAATTAGTATTATTTTTTTCGATTTAGGTTCTAGTGAACGAGTCACAGATGCTATGTTATTCTCTTCGATTTTTGGAAATTCTATTTATCAAGCAGGAATTTCTTATTCCGCCGTATTATCATTTTTTGCATGTACGTTAATAGTTATTGGTTGTGCTGCAAGGCAAATTTCTTTAAGGGTGACGTTTATTACATTAGCTATAATTGTCTATGTCATCCTAGGTTACGGTGCTCGAAAGGCGGTATTATTAGATTTATTTGTGCTAATAACAGTTTTCGCTCTTTTCAGTTTTCCTAGCCTGATAGCTCGCTTACGAATTCGTAAAATGACCCTACGAGCTGTCTCTATTATTGGCTTAACAATAATGTATTTATTCTTTTACTCCTCTTTTTCTGAACGGGAATTAGGTTATGCTTATGCAGTTGAGCAACGTGGCGGTGCTTATGAGATATTTTGGCAGAGCATGTCAAACTCTTCTGTCATTGAATTCTTTTTTGGCCATGGAGGTGGCTGGGGTGGCTACAGTAATATTTTTCTTGAACTCATATATCGACTTGGCGTAATGGGTTTTATGCTTTTCATGGCATCTTTTATTCTGTTAATGAAATTTGTTGGCACCTCTATATTGCTTCATTTTACAGCAGCTAAACAATCAGTACGAATGGATTATCATCTTAAAGTATGGATAGTTTTTTTCGTATTATCTTTGGTAACGTCTAATAGTATTAATATGAATTTGCAGTTACCTTATTATGTTTTAAATATTTTTTTCGTTTCTTTGGCTTATTTGTATTGGACCAGACAGGGAGTGGTTCGAAAAAATGTTTGTACTTATTCTAAAGTATTTGAAGTTTCAGATGATAATAATTCAAAAGAATTAGGAGGCAGCTAATGTGTGGGATTGCAGGTGCTTATGGTAATCTGAGCCAGGACGAATTAAAAAATATGGTTAAGGAAATAAATCATAGAGGCCCTGATTTTAGTTCTTACGAATCCATTGATAATGTCCATCTTGGACATACTCGTTTAAGTATTATTGATTTGTCATCGGCTAGCAATCAGCCTCTATGGAATAAAGATAACACCGCTTGCATTATTTTTAATGGTGAAATTTATAATTTTAAAGCCTTGAAGGTATTGCTTGAACAAAAAGGTTATTTATTCAATTCAAATGGTGATGCAGAGGTGCTGCTAAATCTTTATGTTGAATATGGAACAGATATGTTCGAGCACCTTAATGGGATATTTTCGTTTGCTATCTGGGACCAAAAAAAAGAACTATTGTTATTAGCCAGAGATCACTTTGGTGTTAAGCCACTATACTACTTTCAAAATGATGAGGGGTTTTATTTCGCAAGTGAAATAAAATCATTAATTCAAGTAGACTCTCTGAAAAAGTCTATTAATTATGATGCATTGCTCCGCACTTTGGTATTTTTATGGAGCCCAGGTGAAGATACATTGCTTGAAGGTGTCAATAAAGTTAAGCCCAGTCATTATATAGTTGTTGAGAAAGGTCGAATGCAACAGCAAACGCCCTTTTGGAGCTGGCCGGATTATCAACCAAATAACCTCACAGAAGAACAAACTGCTGCTAATGTTTATCAATCATTGGAAGCTTCTGTATCTGATCAGCTTGTATCTGATGTTCCTGTTGGTGCATTTTTGTCAGGAGGCCTAGATTCTAGTTTATTAGTGGCATTTGCTAAAAAAACAGGTATCAAAAACTTGGAATGTTTTACAATAGAATTAGGCAATACAAGTAGGGGGAATGAAGGTTTTTCAGATGATCTTCCATATGCAAAGAAAGCTGCTGAGCACATAGATGTGCCTCTGAATGTATTAAAAGTAACCCCTGATGTCGTCTCTTTGTTACCAAAAATGATTTATCATCTAGATGAGTTACAGGCAGATATTGCACCAATTAACCTAATGCTAATTTGCGAATATGCAAAAAACAAAGGCATCAAGGTTTTGTTATCGGGTGCCGGAGGCGATGATATATTTACTGGATATCGTCGGCATTATGCTGTTAGCCTTGAAAAGTATTGGTCTTGGCTGCCTAAGACTATGAGGCATTTTCTGAAATTGATGACTGGATTGTTGCCTAAACATAATACTATAGGCCGAAGAATATCTAAGGCATTCAAATATGCAAATTTAGATTCAGACGAACGCTTATTAAGTTACTTTTATTGGATGGACCCTGAGATTGCTCGTGATCTTTTTGTTGACGAGATCCAGAATAAATTGAGTGAGTCGCCAATGGACTTCATCCTAAATGAACTATCCCAAAAAGGAAATTTAAATAAGGTAGAAAAAATGCTGTATTTGGAACGGAGTTATTTTCTTGTTGATCATAATTTTAACTATACAGATAAGATGAGCATGGCAGCAGGTATTGAGGTTAGGGTTCCATTCATGGACAAACGAGTAATTAATTGTGCTGCAGGTATAGATGTTAAACTTAAACAAAAGGGTGTAATTGGTAAGTGGATTTTGAAAAAAACAGCGGAACCTATGCTGCCTAAGAATATAATATATCGGCCTAAAACAGGTTTTGGTGCCCCTTTAAGGGATTGGTTAAAGGGTGATTTATCTGGTTTTGTTGATAAATATTTATCGGTTGAAAAAGTTAATGAAAGAGGTATTTTTAAATCTAATAAAATTCAAGATTTAATTAATGAGGACAGGCTAGGAAATGAAGACTACAGCTATTCTATTTTTGCATTGTTATGTTTTGAAATATGGTGCCAAAAATTTCTAGACTAGATTAGTAAACTTTAATCCTTAGAGGAGGTGAAAAAAATTATATGAAGCAAATATTACAAAATATCGCTAATGGTGAAACTCAGTTAGTTGAAATCCCATGTCCGCAATCAAAAAATGGACATCTTTTGATTTCAACTACCAAATCTTTAGTTTCAGTTGGCACAGAACGCATGCTAATTGATTTTGGTAAATCGGGTTGGATTGCCAAAGCACGAGCACAACCAGATAAAGTCACAATGGTTTTAGATAAAGTTAAAACAGACGGCTTGATGAACACAATCGACACTGTTCGATCCAAGCTCGACCAACCCCTTCCTTTGGGATATTGCAATGTAGGCATAGTTCAAGAAAGTGGTAATACAGGATATCAAGTTGGCACTCGAATAGTGTCAAACGGTAACCATGCTGAAGTGGTTCGTGTGCCTAAAAATCTTTGCGCAGAAATTCCTGATAATGTTAGTGATGAAACTGCAGCCTTTACGGTGCTAGCATCTATCGCATTGCAAGGTGTTCGAATTGCTAACCCAACAATTGGCGAGACATTCGTAGTCACAGGATTGGGTTTGATTGGTTTAATAACCGTTCAGCTATTACTAGCAAATGGTTGTCGCGTAATTGGTATTGATTTTGATTCCTCTAAATGTGATCTTGCTAGAAAGTTTGGTGCTGAAGCTGTTGACTTGTCACAAGGTGAGGATGCCTTAGTAAAAGCCCATGTATTTTCTCGAGGGCGTGGAGTAGATGCTGTAATAATAACAGCATCTACTAATAGCAATGAGCCTGTAAGTCAGGCTGCTAATATGTGTCGAAAGCGAGGACGAATTGTCTTAGTTGGCGTTGTAGGCCTTGAGTTGTCCCGTGCTGATTTTTATGAAAAAGAGATATCATTTCAAGTTTCGTGCTCTTATGGTCCGGGTCGTTACGACACTAATTACGAGGAAAAAGGAAATGATTATCCTGTCGGTTTTGTGCGTTGGACAGAACAACGTAATTTTGAAGCTATATTAGATCTAATGTCTTCCGGAGCTTTAAATATGCAACCGCTTATAAGTCATCGTTTTGAAATTGATAATGCAATAGATGCATACAAATGTTTAGATGATCGTTCGTCTCTAGGTATTCTTCTGAATTATACATCTAATCCAGAAGTGTTATTGGCGAACAAATTAGTTAGTATTCGCGCTTCGGATACTTACAATATTCAGGATGTTGTTTGTGGATTTATCGGTGGTGGTAATTATGCATCACGCGTGCTGATCCCCTCATTTAAAAAAGCGGGGGCTAAATTAGATACACTATTAACAAGTACCGGGTTCAGTGCCTTTCACCATGCTAAGAAAAATAACTTTGCTAATGTGTCAACAGACCTGTCGCAATTACTCAAGAGTGATGCAATTAATACTGCTGTCATTGTTACACAACATAATTTGCATGCAAAGCAAGTGATACAAGCAATAAATTCAGGTAAAAATGTATTTGTTGAAAAGCCTTTGGCATTAACACACGTTGAGCTGGATGCAATAGAGTCCGCCTATAATGAGCAGAAAGGCAAATGTAGAGTTATGGTTGGTTACAATCGTCGTTTTGCACCACAAATAATTAAAATTAAAACTTTGCTAGCTAATATTGCAGAACCTAAAGCATTTATCATGACTATGAATGCAGGAGCTATACCTGCAGAACATTGGACTCAAGATCTTAATGTTGGTGGTGGGCGTATAATTGGTGAAGCATGTCATTATATAGATTTGATGCGTTTTTTAACGGGCAGTGAAATAGTCGATTTTAAGGCTACCTGTATGGGTTCATCGCCTGGGATCGATGTTACTGAAGATAAGGCTTCTATCACGCTGACTTTTAAAGATGGTTCCTTTGGCACTATTCATTATTTATCGAATGGAGGTAAAGCCTTCTCTAAAGAGCGGATAGAAGTTTTTGCTAATAATGGTGTATTACAGTTAGATAATTTTAGAGTGCTTACCGGTTTCAATTGGCCTGCCTTTAAAAAGGACAAATTAATCTCACAAGATAAAGGACAAAATAATTGCTCAAAAGCATTTGTTTCTGCTATTAGTTCAGGTGTTGAATCGCCAATTAATTTTGATGAAATTATGGAAGTTGCCCGTTTCTCCGTCGATATCGCAGAATCTCTAAGAAAATAATGTAACTTGAATTATAACAATAGGGGTTCTGAGTCCCCAGTCACCATTATGAAGTTATTAACTTATTTCCACACACTAAAGTACTTTAAATTTGTACAAATTTACTACCGCATTATTAAACTTTTCGTTCATCCTCAGCCTAATGAAGTTGTAGGAGAGTTAAGAAATTGTTCGGGAATTTGGGTGCGTCATCCCCTATACGAGCAAAAGCTGTTCTCTAGTAATTATGTCAGATTTTTAAATCAAGACGACGTTATTAATAAAGCATCCGACTGGAACAACAAGAAACATACCAAACTATGGTTATATAACCTTCATTATTTTGATGATCTTAGTGCGGATGATTTTGATATAAGAAAACAGAAGCAAGTCAATTTTATCAACCAATGGATTGATGAAAATCCTGCTCCCTATGGCAATGGATGGGAACCTTATCCATCTTCGTTACGCATAGTGAATTGGGTAAAAGGCTTCTTATCGGGTATAAGTCCAGATCAGCTAACATTAAATAGCTTAGCCAAGCAGGCTGATTTTCTCTCACAAAATTTAGAATGGCATATATTAGGCAATCACCTTTTTGTTAATGCTAAAGCTCTTATTTTTTCTGGTACTTATTTAAAAGGTAAAGATGCTGATGCTTGGCTTAAAACCGGATTAGATATTTATATAAAAGAATTAGATGAGCAGGTATTGTCGGATGGGGGTAATTTTGAGTTATCGCCAATGTATCATGTGATTATGTTGGTTGATTTACTCGATTTAATTAACCTATGGGCAGCATATCCAGATAAGATTAATGCAATTGTCGTTGAAAAGACCAAGCAAGTAGCTGCCAAGATGATTAGATGGTTAGAAATAATGAGCCATAATGATGGTGAGATTAGTTTTTTTAATGACACAGCCTTTGGCATTGCTCCAAAAACTTCATGTGTGCTTGGATACGCAACTAAACTTAGTCTCCAATGGCCTCTAAACAGTTTTATTGCCGCAGAAGAATTAAAGGTATTTGATTTAAAAACCAGTGGTTACGTGGTTGTTAAATCAGATATTTATTCATTGATTGCTGATCTTTCACATATAGGACCTAGCTATCAACCAGGTCATGCCCATGCAGATACATTGTCATATGAGTTCTCGCTGGGCACCCAAAGAGTTTTCGTTAATTCAGGTGTTTCGGAGTATGGTTTAAATAAAGAGAGGTTAAGGCAGCGTAAAACTGCAGCGCATAATACTGTTACGGTAAATAACTTAGATTCATCACAAGTGTGGAGTGGTTTTCGCGTAGCTAAAAGAGCTAATGTTTTAAATAGAGTTATTAAACCTGTTGTTAATAACATTGTTCGTTTCAATGCTGCCCACAATGGTTTTAAGAAACAAGGTGTTAATTGTATACATTATCGTAATTGGCTTATTGAAAAAGATTCGGTAATCATTACTGATAAATTAGTTGGCAATTACATAAATGCAGAAGGAAGTCTGCACTTACATCCTGAAATTAAGGTTGTGAATGTTACTGATGAACAAGTACTCTTGGCCTCACATGAGTATAATATTATTATGAATGTCAGCGGTTCAAATGTTTCAATAGAAGATACCTCTTGGCATCCTGAGTTTGGTATTATTGTTAAGAATAAAAAATTAAGTTTTGCATTCACGGATAGTACTCTCACTATTGCTATTACATGGCATAAGAAATAGATGTTTGAATGCTTCTTTTTGATATTTTAGTTTTATGTTTGTTAATGTACTCATTACTTATTTCTAATAAAGGTTTTCGTCATGCGAATTTTAGTTTTATCTTTTTATTATCAACCTGATTTATGTGCAGGTTCTTTTCGGTGTACTGCTTTAATTGAAGAGCTTAAAAAGTATAGTGATTGTGAAATTGAAATAATTACTACTCTTCCTAATCGCTACTCTTCCTTTTCGGTAGATGCTCAAAAAGTAGAAAAAGATGGTAAAACTACAATTCACCGCGTTGCATTACCATCCCATAAAAATGGAAAGATAGACCAAGCTAGAGCCTTTTTCACTTACTATCGTGAAGCAAGAAAAATAACTGCTAATGAAAACTATGATTTTGTTTATGCAACAAGCTCTAGATTGTTTACTGCATTTCTAGGAGCTGTAATTGCTAATAAAAAGAGTCTTCCACTTTATCTTGATATTCGTGATATTTTTGTTGATACGATAAAAGATTTACTTTCACCCAAAGTATCATTATTGGCCAGACCGGCTCTATCAGCAATTGAGAAATACACATTTAGCAGTGCTCAAAGAATAAATCTTGTTTCTAAAGGCTTTAAACAGTACTTTGAACAGCGATATCCTGAAACCGAATACCGTTGGTATACAAATGGCATTGATAAGGAATTTTTGGATACTGAGCTTGAAGAAGAGACTAACACTAAACAATCTAATATATTACAAGTGACTTATGCTGGAAATCTTGGTGAAGGTCAAGATTTGCATAAAATTCTACCTCAATTAGCCAAAATGCTGGAAGGACGGGCTATATTCAATATTATTGGCGATGGCGGGCGAAAAACTCAGTTAGAAGACGAACTAACTTCAAATGGAGTTAATAACGTTAAAATATTACCGCCAGTAAGCAGAAGGGAATTAATTACAATTTATCAAAAATCTGATATTTTATTTTTGCACTTAAATAACTCTCCAGCATTTAAAAAAGTATTACCGTCTAAAATATTTGAATATGCGGCTATGGGTAAACCTATTTGGGCTGGCTTGAGTGGATATGCTGCTGATTTTTTGAATACTAAAGTTCAAAACATCGCTGTATTTGAACCAGGAAATCATAAACAAGCACTATCACTATTAGACTCTTTAGATATGACGCCAACTAAGCGTGAAGACTTTGTTATTAAATATAGCCGTAAAAACATCATGACTAAGATGGCTGAAGACTTGGTTAATTTTGGTTCAAGCGAAGTGTAATCATGAATCTAATTTTAACTAAATTTATTTAGGGACAGTAAGAACTATTTTTTTCTATCTCATAAAATCCAGTTCCCAAAAATTTTTATGGTAGCCTAATCAGTCCCCCAAACCCGGCTAAGCATTGTCTATTTAACAATTCCGCGTTATTTTATTGAAGCATGGTAAATTAGAATAAAAGATAACAAAAATCAAAGTCTCTAGCGTGGGATAATTTAGATTATCAACTTTTTATAAAAAATATATAGACTAAAAAAGCTGCATTATGCAGTTTTTTTTGTTTATAGGTTTTGTTTTTAAAGTTCTTGATTGGTAATAAGACGTATATAATTGATTTAAAATTTTAATACAATGATTAAATTTAATAACTTAAATCAAGAAATACCTTATCTGCTTTTCAAAGCGAAATATGATGAGGCTATTGATGCAGGTCAAAAAGGTATTGAGGCTATTTCTATCTCTTCTTATAACAGGGGGATAAACGAGGTTGATTCTAGATATGTAAATCTTAAATTTATCACAAATGATGAGTTTATATTTTTTAGTAATTATGACTCTCCAAAAGCATCTTCTTTTAATTCTCATAGCCAAATAGCTGCATTAGTTTACTGGCCTAGTATTAATGTTCAGATTAGAATAAAGGCTAAAATAGAAAAAACCTCAAACGAATACAATCAAAAATATTTTTTTGATAGATCAGAAGAAAAAAATGCATTAGCTATTTCATCTAGTCAATCAAAACCAATAGACTCTTATAACCAAGTTAAAGAAAATTATAATAAATCTTTAAAAAATGATGATTTAAAAAAATGTCCAGAGTTTTGGGGGGGCTATTCATTTACCCCTTACTATTTTGAATTCTGGGAAGGGCATGAGTCACGATTAAATAAAAGAGAAGCCTATGA
>MDTF01013458.1_pt1 | contig 38421 bp, 35 predicted proteins | sample 811191 | NCBI WGS metagenome assembly MDTF01 (sample SAMN05326649, study PRJNA326480) | marine metagenome | isolation source: seawater | place: Southern Ocean | collected 2011 | reverse complement strand
TGTAATGGTAGAAAGTGGAAAAGTAAGTGATACGAAAGCTGCTGAATTATCATTCAATATTTCTCAAAAAATACAAAATGACATGACGTATCCAGGTCAAGTTAAAGTTACAGTAATTAGAGAAACAAGAGCCGTTAATGTGGCTAAATAATAAAGACCCATCTTAATCTTTCCTAAGGGAAGAAAGACTCAAACGAATAAAATAATTATTAAAATCCTGCATTTCTAATGCAGGATTTTTTTATAAATATATGTTTGTCATTCCTTCGAAGGCAGAAATCTATAAAACAAAAAGTAAATTTCAGAAATGTACGAATTATAGGGTTCACTAAATGATTTACAAAAACCAAAATAAAAACATTAGAATGGGTTTTATTTTCTTGGATGAAAAGTCTCTACAACTTCTTTTAAATAACTTGCATCTAAATGCACATAAACTTCAGTAGTGGTAATACTTTCATGTCCTAGCATTTGCTGTATGGCTCTTAAATCTGCACCATTTTTTAATAAATGAGTTGCAAAAGAGTGCCTTAAAGTATGTGGACTTATTTTCTTTTTTAAATTAATTTTAACGGTTAGATCTTTTAAAATAGTAAATATCATTTGACGCGTTAATCCTTTACCACGCCTATTTAAAAACAGCGTGTCTTCAAATCCTTTAGTAGGTTTTAGATGACTTCTAATTTCATTAATGTACGTAGAAATATACTTTTGAGCATTAATGTGTATTGGCACAAAACGTTCTTTATTCCCTTTTCCAGTAACTTTAATAAAACCTTCATCAAAAAATAAATCAGAAATTTTTAAGGTAATCAATTCGCTAACTCGTAAACCACAACTATACAGTGTTTCTAAAATTGTTCTATTTCTTTCTCCTTGAGGATGACTTAAATCTACCGCAGAAATAAGTTCATTAATTTCCTGTTCAGATAAAGTATCAGGCAGTTTTCTTCCAATTTTAGGAGCTTCTATTAAATCTGTTGGATTTGTTTCTCTGTAATTTTCAAAAATTAAATAGTCAAAGAAACTTCGTAAACCAGAAATTATCCTTGCTTGACTTCTAGGGTTTACTTTTTTTGCAACATCATAAATAAATTGTTGAATGGCAACTTCATCAATCGAAATAGGAGTGTAGTTGATTTCATTCTCCTCAAGAAATAGTAATAATTTGTCTAAGTCTCTAGAATAACTATCAATCGTGTTTTGAGATAAACCTCTTTCTATTTTTAAATACAATTGATAATCTCTAATTGCGGTTTGCCATTTCATAAAAAAAAAAGATTATTATTATGTAAAAATAGCTTATTTTCGCTTTCAAATTTAAAATTATTATTTATTTCACCTTACATTTTAATAATAGTAAATATTGTTAACGAAGAATTGTGTCAAATAGGATTTTAATAAACTAATTATTATAAATTAAATTAAAAATCATGAAAAAAGTATTATTTATTGCAACTTTTGTATTAGTAGGTTTAGGAAATATAAATGCACAAAATGGAAGCTTTAATGCTGGTGTTAATATTGGTTTTCCAACAGGAGACATTAGTGATTCTTCTTCTTTAGCAATTTCTGCAGAAGCTAATTATTTATTTGAAATTTCTGATCAATTTAAAGTTGGTCCTTCTATTTCTTATCTCCATTATATAGGGGAAAAAGATGTACTTGGAAGTGGATTTGATGCAGATGATATTTCTTTTTTACCTATAGCTGCAGCTGCGCGTTTTACTGCTTCTGAAAAATTTACTATTGGAGCTGATTTAGGTTATGGTATTGGAATTAGCCCTAATGATATTGAAGGTGCTTTTTATTACAAACCAATGGTTGGTTATAATATTAGTGAAAAAGTAATGTTGCAAGCAGCTTATACTGGTATGAGTAAAGAAGGTAGTACTATTTCTAATTTCGGAGTTGGAGCTATGTTTTCTCTATAAAATAAATATATTTATAGAATTTAAACCGGAAGCATTTTTTGCTTCCGGTTTTTTATGCTCAATTTTTAATATCTTTACACTATGAAACTAATGATCATCAACGGACCCAATTTAAATTTATTAGGAAAAAGAGAGCCAGAAATATATGGTTCTCAAACTTTTGAAGATTTCTTTAAAGAATTGCAGTCAAAATTTAAAAATGTTGACCTGTCTTATTATCAATCGAATATCGAAGGAGAAATTATAGACAAATTACACGAGGTTGGTTTTGATTATGATGGAGTTATTTTAAACGCAGCAGCCTATACTCATACGTCTGTTGGTATCGGTGATGCTGTAAAAGGGATTAATACGCCAGTTGTAGAGTTGCATATTTCGAATGTGCATGCCCGTGAAGAATTTAGGCATCATAGTTTTATTGCTCCGGCTGCAAAAGGTGTTTTATTTGGTTTTGGTTTAAAAGGATATGAATTAGCAATTCAGAGTTTTCTATAATTCTAAAAGCATTTTAATATTTGCTCTTTCGTAATGCACCTCTTTTTCAACTTCAACTTCTTTAAAGCCTACTTTTTTATATAAGTTTATTGCAGGAACTAATTTTCTGTGAGAATACAACGTAATACTTTTCCATTGTTGATTTTTTGCAAATTCTACACAGAAATTCATCAGACTTAAACCAATTTTTAAACCTTGATATTCTGGTAAAACAGCCATTTTACTCAATTCGAAAAAAGTTTTTTGGTTAATGAGTGCTATAACTCCGACAATTTTATTATGATACTTTGCGAAAAAGATAAAGCCTCCAGGATCAATAACATATTTTTTTGGATCGCTTAAAACTTTTTCATCATAAGGTTCTACGTAAAAATATTTTTTTAACCACGCTACATTTAAATCATAAAAATCTTTTGCGAATGCTTTCTCATACGCTATAATTTGTAGGTTTTCAATGTTCATAATAAACAAGTTGCGTTAAGGATTGAAATAGCATCTTTTTACTTTATAGCAAAAGATATAATGGAAAGCCTGACTTTTCAAAGTTAAATTTTTTTTATTTTAACTTTGAAAAGAACGCCCAAATTAAATTAAATTAAATATTTTTATTAATAATCTCCATCATTTCATGCTCTAAACGAATGGTTTTTTGATAAATATCTTCGGATTTCGTTAGTATTTCTTTGGCAAAAGTTCTGTCTTTGATGTCTTTTGCATTTATACGAACGTTAAAATATGCGCCAGTAACCGCAGTTTTAGCACATAAAACGCCAACACCACCATCAGAAAGAGAATTTTGCAGTCCGTTTTTCATCATTTCTAACATTACTTCAATAGAATTATAAGCAGTTTCCATGACTTTAAACGGAATTTCAGTTGCATATTTTGTAGCGTCTTCAATTATTTGCTGTCTAACTTTAATTTCTTCATCATTAGTTTTCGGCATTCTAAATCCGTCAATAATTTTATTAAAAGCGTTGGTATCTTCATCAACCAAAAACAACAAATCATTTTTGTATTGTTGACCTTTTTCTGCCCAATCAGAAAAATATTCCCATTTAGCATCCCAACCTGCTTTGTGCGCAGAAAGATTGGCAACCATAGTTCCCAAAGAAACACCTAAAGCACCTACATAAGCAGCAATACTTCCACCTCCTGGAGCCATAGATTCTGAGGCTGTTTCTTCAGCAAAATCCTTCACAGTAAAGTCAATTAACTTTTTGTCTGCATCGGCATTCATCACATATTCTATGATTCTCTCTTGCGGATTAAAAGGCTTTAAATCGTCTAACCCTAAAGATTTTATGGCAATTTTTATTTTCTCACTTTCACTAATTCCTAAAGAACGTTCTTGTTTTTTTAGATAAAAATCTGCGGCATCTAACATGGCTTGTAAAGGAACTAAACCGACCAATTCTGATCCTGTTACACGCAAGCCTCTTTCCATTGCAGAAATACATGTTTCGTAAAATGCTTTATGCATAGACGTAATTGTGATGTTGGTTAAGTTGTACGAAATTTGCGCAATTCCATATTCATCTATAAACCAACCAATTCCTTTTACAGCTTTTAATTTACCAGGAATTCTTTCAGGATTTCCATCTTTATCCAGTACTTTTTTCCCATCAACCAATTTAGCTCTTCCGTTTTCACGGTTGTCAAAAGCAATTGCATTTGCACGTCTTGCAGAAGTTGAGTTTAAATTTACGTTATACGCAATTAAAAAATCTCGGGCAGAAATTGCGGTAACTCCTGATGAAATTATTTGTTGATTGAATTCTGTTGGTCCAAAATCTGGTTTCCAAGTTGATTTTGATAACTTTTCTTTTAAGCCTTCATATTCTCCTGATCTAATTGTTGCTAGGTTTTTACGTTCATCAGAAGTTGCTGCATTTTCGTAGAAATAACCAGAAATACCTAATTCTTCACCAACTCTTTTCCCTAATTGATGTGCGAATTTTGCAGTTTCTTCCATAGATATATTTGCAATTGGCACCAAAGGACAAACATCTGTAGCTCCAAAACGAGGGTGTTCTCCAGTTTGTTTGCTCATGTCTATTAATTCAGAAGCTTTTTTAATTAATCTAAAAGCAGCTTCAATAACATTTTTGGGTTCGCCAACAAATGTAATTACAGTTCTGTTAGTAGCTTTTCCTGGATCTATATCCAGTAATTTTACACCTTCAACAGTTTTTACAATGTTAGCAATGATATTTATTTTATTAATGTCTCTACCTTCACTAATGTTAGGTACACATTCTATAATTTGTTTGTTCATGGTTGATGAGTATGTAGATTAAAAATGCACGAATTTTAATGATTCATGCAAATTTGTGTGAGATTCGTTTTAACTTGATACTAAAAATTAATTGTATCAAATGTAGAATTTTCAGCCAAAAAAAGCTACTAATTTTGTCAAAAAATGAAGAAGATTAAACTATTTCATGCTTTTTGATAAAAATAGATACCTAGTAAACAATAAAATTAATAAAGGTATTATAGCAATTGGAAATAATTGAATTTTTACAATCCAAAGAATTGGAATGACAATAAGTAGTAAAAGTGAAAATTTAAAGTAATACTTCAACCACTTTTGTTGCTGTTGTCTAAAAATTAAAAAGGCAATAATTAAATTAGGCGCAAATGCCCACAAAAAGTTGAAGTTATTTGGCGTAGTAGAGTGGTCTGTAAAGAACCAAAGAAAAACGATTAAAACACCTACAATTCCTGTAGTGAGCAGTAAGATGAAATCCAACCATTTTGATTTTTTTTTGTTTTTGAAGTCAATATAGGTTAAAAAGAGTCCTATTAAAGAAATGATACTAAATATTAGAAATGGATTATATATTGAGATTTCTTGTTTTAATTCTTTAAAATCTAACAAAATATCTTCTCTCTTAATTAATTTTTCAGGTTGATTTTGAATAAATAAAGTGCTATTTTTAAAAATAGAATACACGTAATCAGGTAAATACATGTATTGTGTAAAAGCTGCATTTTGATCTAATTTACTTCCTAAAGCTAAATTAATTCCGAAACTTCCCCAGGTATTCCAAGGAATTTCTTTATCCATTAATTGTCTAAAAGAAAAATTTCTATCAAGGTTTTTATCACTAAAATTAAGCTTATCACCTAAAATAGAAGTGGTAATGTCTCTTAATTTTGTGGCACAATTATTAAAATAAGGATCATAAGAATAAGAAGCATTTACAGGTAAGACATTGTTTTCTAAATACATGAAAAACGATTGCTTTTCTTTTTGATTTAGGTTTAGAACTTGTTGTTTTACCCATCTCTTATCTTTTTTATAGCCAGCTAAGAAGTATTCGAATTTATATCTTCCTAAATTATATAAAAGATTTCCTTTTGTAAAGTTTGAATAAAAATTAGGAGTATTAAAATCAAACATTCCATAATTATAAATTAAATCTAATCCTAAAACAGGATCTTTAATTCTGATAGCAGAATGGCCAAATGCTTCATACAGTTCTGTTCCTGGTCCAGCAGTAACAATGCTAACTTCAGAATATACAGAAAGGTTTACTTGTGCATAAAACGATTTTATGAATACGAAGAAGAAGAGAAGGAGTATGTATTTTTTTTTCATAGGGCTTAGTTTCTAAAAAAACTATAATCAATTGTTATTGAAAAAATATTTGAAAATAAAGCATTACCAACACTACCGATATTAGTTAAAGCATAATCTACTTGAATGCCTTGATAGTTAAAACCTAAACCAAAATTTGGTTGTAAAGAGAGTGATTTTGAATTATCGAATTCTGTGATGTATTGAAAATTACCAACTCCTAAACGAAGATAGACAAGTTGATCATAATCTAATTGAAAACCAACAGCAGGATCTATACTAGCAATATTTGAAGAAAAAATGTCATTGGTTTGCTCAAAACGAATATTTAAATCGACTTCTGTTTGTAAGTTGAAAAATCGTCCAATCTTAAACTCTTTGGCTACACCTACTTGTATTTTTGGTTTTGTTATTTCTGTAGTTTCTGGTAATTCTTGATTTTGTCCAGGAATCGCATCTTTAATTTTATTAAACTCATCTTCATTAATTGCCCAACTATTAAATGTAGTTGTAATGTCTCTTGCCATGATTCCAAACTTCCAATTATTTCTTTCAAACTGAATACCTGCGTCAAAACCAAAACCCCAAGAAGAAGCAAAATCACCAATAATTCTTCTCACGATTTTTGCATTTACACCAAAATTAACATCTTTAAAAAGTAAATTTCTAGCGTATGCAAAATTAAAGGCATAATCTGCAGTAGAAAATAAACTAATCCTATTAAAATCTATGTTTCCTTGACTATCAATTAATTCAGTGGTATTTAAAATATCATCAACACCAAAACGAATTATTGAAATTCCAATAGCACTTTTAGAATCTATAGGCATTGCAAAAGCAGCGTGATTGTAATTAGCTATTCCTGCAAAATATGAAGCATGCATTAAAGAACCTTGATAATCTTCGATACCCACCAGTCCTGCTGGGTTCCAGTAAATAGCATTTACATTATTTGTAGTTGCAACAACAGCTTTACTCTTTCCTAAACCAGCAGCATCTACACCAATATTTAAAAATTCATTGGAGTAATTTCTAAAAGATTGCGCATTTAAAAAAAGCGGTAAAACAAATAAAAAAAGGAATATTCTGTTCTTCACAAATATCGAAAGTTAATGGTAACAAATATCTAAAAACATACTAAAATAACTATAGTTTTTGGAAGATATTGTTTACAAAATATCTATTTGAATATTTTCTTTAATGAAACGTGCAATTCTAAACTCTAGCCATCTATTTTCTAGAGGTTTAAAAGAGGTCATAAAACCAACATGACCACCAAATTTTGTTTCTTCAAAAAAGAAAAATTCTGAGTTTTCTGCTTCTTCATATGGGAAACATTTCCTTGATAAAAAAGTGTCATCTTTTGCATTGATTAATAAAGTGGGTCTTTTAATATTTAAAAGATACGGTTTAGAACTTGCTTTTTTCCAATAATCTTCAGGACTTTTAAAACCAAATACAGGTACCGTATATAAATGTTCTAAATGTTTAAATTTTGTAGCTTTAAAAAGTTTTTCTTGGTCTAAATTATATTCTGGAAATTTAAAAGCCTTTTCTAAAACTTTATTTTTCATTGTTTTAAAAAACATTTCTATATATAGTTTATTTTTTAATTTATCCATTTCTAATTCTGCAGAAGCTATATCTATAGGTACAGAAACTGCAATTCCTCCTTTAATTAATGGTGAAATATTTTCACCTTTTTCACCTAGATATTTTAGTGTTAAATTTCCTCCTAAACTAAAACCAACAATTATAATATTTTTATAGCTGTAATTTTCTAATAAATGATCCACAACAAAACTTACATCTTCAGTTTTTCCGCTATGATAAGTTGCAAGTTGTAAATTATCTTCACCACTACAACCTCTTAAGTTAAAACATACGGTATCTAATCCTTTGCAGTTTAGGTGATTCGTGTTTGCTGCCATGTATTTAGAATCTGAGCTTCCTTCTAAACCATGAATTAATAAAACCAAGGTTTCTGAACCAGTAAAAGAAAAATCTAAATCAAAAAAATCATGATCCCAAGTTGTAATTCTTTTTCTTGAATAGGTTGCAGTGTCTTTCATAAAAAGAGGTCGGTACATTGTGTTAAAATGACTATTTCTAAAAGGAATTGTGGGTAAAAAATTTGAAGGAAAAACTGGCATAGAATTTTATTTCCACAAATATGACATAAATTTTATGAATTAGAAAACTAACAAATTTTGATTTCTTATTTTAGCCCTTAAATTCTATTTATAAATGAGCATAGTTAAACAAATTCCAAATTATATTACATTAGGAAACCTCCTATCAGGAACTGTAGCAGTAATTTTTGCAGTGAATGGTAATTATAATATTGCTGCATTACTTGTTTGTATTGGAATTGTTTTAGACTTTTTTGATGGGTTTGTAGCTAGGTTGCTAAATGTTTCTGGAGAATTAGGGAAACAATTAGATTCTTTAGCTGATATGGTTACAAGTGGTGTTGTACCAGGTATTGTCATGTATAAGTTATTACAAGATAACTTAATGGATAAGCCAACCTTTATGAATTCTGCTGTGCAGATATTAGATGTGCCTTTAATTGGTTTAATACTAACATTAGCAGCAGGTTTTAGATTAGCAAAATTTAATATTGACACTAGACAAACAGACTCTTTTATAGGTTTACCTACACCTGCAATGTCTTTGTTTATTCTTTCTTTACCTTTAATTCTTCAGTATACAGAGATTGAATTTGTTGAAAATTTAATCAAAAATAATTATTTCTTAATTGGCCTAACATTTCTTTTAAGTTATCTGATGAATGCAGAATTGCATTTGTTTTCTTTAAAGTTTAAAGATTACTCCTTTAAAAAAAATATTGTTAAATATATTTTCCTCTTATCTTCATTACTATTAATTTTAACAATTCATATTCTTTCTGTACCAATTATTATTATATTATACGTTTCTTTATCACTAATAAAAAAATAAATATTTCAAAATAAATTCCATGATACCAGCTAATATCCCCTCAAATGAAGCAGAAAGATTAGAGAATTTAAATAGTTATAACATTTTAGATACCTTACCAGAAAAAGAATTTGATGCTATTACAAAAATTGCTTCAGGTATTTGTAATACTCCTATTGCACTTGTTTCTATTATTGATGAAGATAGGCAATGGTTTAAATCTAATCATGGATTAAACTCAAAACAAACTTCGAGAGATGTCTCTTTTTGTGCTCATGGTATATTAAAACCGGATGAATTATTTATTGTAAATGATGCTTCAAAAGATGAGCGTTTTAGTAAGAATCCATTAACAACTGATATTCCTAATATTTCTTTTTATGCTGGAGCGCCATTAAATAGTTCAGAAGGTTATCCTTTAGGAACTTTATGTGTTATAGATACTGAGCCAAAGGAGCTTAACGAGAATCAAAAAGAAAGTTTAAAATTATTAGCAAAACAGGTAGTTACCCTTTTAGAATTAAGAAAAAAAAATAAAGAATTAGCAGAGTCTAATAAGGAAAATTTAAAGTTAAACGAGCAATTAAATGATTTTGCATATCGACTTACTCATGATTTAAAATCACCAATTAATGGAGTTAACTTTTTGTTAGATGTTTTAAAAGAAGATCACTTAAAAATTTATCAAGATACTAAAGTCGAAGATTACGTAAACTTAATTTCTAACAGAATTATTTATATGGATAATCTAGTAAATGAAATTTTAAAATATACTAAAGTAACTAGTGAAAATATTATTTACAAAAACTTTAATTTAAAAGATCTTTTAGAAAGTATTATTGCTAACAATGATTTTGAGAATAAAATTTCATTGAATTCTGAAAATTTAAATCTGGAAATCAGTAGTTCTAAAATTGGAATTCTTCAGATTTTTCAAAATTTAATTTCTAATTCAAGAAAATTTTGTGATGAAAAAAAAGTTGTAATTGATGTGCTTTTTAAAGAAGAAGAAGAAGAATATCATTTTACTTATATGGATAATGGTCCAGGAATTGAAAAAGAATATAGAGATAAAGTATTTCAAATGTTTGAAACTTTAGAAAGTACTGATAACAATAATACAGGTATTGGCTTAACAACTGTAAAGTCTATCATTAATAGACTAGGGGGTAAGATACATCTAGATAAAAGGGAAGACAATAAAAAAGGAGTGTGCTTTTATTTTTATATTTCAAAAAGAAATAAAGATTAATTTGTAAATTTTTTCTTCTTCTTAAGTTCGAAATCTGTACCTAAATAAACTTTACGCACCATTTCATCTGCTGCTAATTCTTCAGGAGTTCCTTCTTTTAAGATACTTCCATTGTACATTAAATAGGTTTTGTCAGTAATTGCTAAGGTTGCTTGAACATCGTGATCTGTAATTAAAATACCAATATTTTTGTTTTTTAATTGTGCAACAATACTTTGGATATCTTCAACAGCAATAGGGTCTACTCCTGCAAAAGGTTCATCTAATAAAATAAATTTAGGGTCAGATGCTAAACAACGTGCGATTTCTGTTCTTCGCCTTTCTCCTCCAGAAAGTAAATCGCCTCTATTTTTACGAACATGACCAATATTAAACTCTTCAATTAATGATTCTAACTTTATCTTTTGTGCTTTTTTAGATAAGTTTGTAAATTGTAAAACAGACATAATATTATCTTCTACAGATAATTTTCTAAAAACAGATGCTTCTTGCGCTAAATAACCAATTCCTTTTTGAGCGCGCTTGTACATGGCATCCTCCGTTATATCTTCGTCATTTAAGAAAATTTTACCGGCGTTTGGTTTTACCATTCCAACAATCATATAGAAAGAAGTTGTTTTTCCTGCTCCATTCGGACCCAAAAGTCCAATAATTTCACCCTGTTTAACCTCTAAAGAAATGTCTTGTACAACTTTTCTGCTTCCGTAAATTTTTTGAATGTTTTCTGCTCTTAAAATCATGTTTTTTTCAGATGTGTGATTGTGTAATCGCTTAATTTTTTAAATTGCCTTGTAAAAATAGTAATTAGAATGTTTTAAAGTCTTAATATGTTCATAAAGCTTATTCTCAATTATGGGATTAAACAGCTAAATAATTATACATCTGCTTCAAGTAATTCCCAGTATTCAAAAGCTCTTCTTAAATGCGGAATTACAATTGTACCACCAATTAAGTTAGCGATTGACATGGTTTCCATCATTTCTTCTTTAGTAACTCCGTTTTTCATTGCAGATTCTAAATGATATTGTACGCAATCATCACATCTTAATACTGTTGAAGCAACTAAACCTAATAGCTCTTTTGTTTTTACAGGAAGATGACCTTCTTTAAAAGCATTGGTATCTAGATTAAAAATTCTTTTAATAACTTTATTATCTGAAGCTAAAATTTTATCGTTCATTTTTTGACGATACTCATTAAACTCTTTAACTTTTGTTGGCATCTCTTTGTTGTTTTTTAATAACTCTTCTTGAAACTATTATACTTATTTCATACAAAATAAGAATTGGGATTGTAACTATAACTTGACTTGCAACATCTGGAGGTGTTATGATTGCTGCTAAAATTAACACAAAAACTAAAGCATGTTTTCTGTATTTCTTTAAAAATTCGGGTGATACTAATCCAATTTTTGTTAAAAAATAAATTAAAACTGGTAGTTCAAATAATATTGAAACACCTAACAACATGTTGGTTATTAGTCCTATATGTGATTCTAAAGTAAAACTATTTACAATAGCATCTGTGATTTGATAGTTGTATAAGAAATGAACAGATATTGGTGCAATTATATAAAAACTAAATAATACTCCAATAAAAAATAGAAGTGATGCAATAAATATAAAACCTCTAGATTTTTTAATTTCTTTTTTAGTTAAACCTGGAGATATAAAACGCCAAATTTCCCATAAAATATAAGGGAAAGAAACAATAACACCTAATATTAATGAAGACCAAATAGAGTTCATTAATTGTGATGTAACTTTTATACTTTGAAGCTTTGTATCAGCAAATGTTACGTTACAAAATGCACTATCCATGTGAAATAAATTAAAAAAATCACAAAATAATTGATACGTAATAAAGTCTGGTTGTATATGTGCCAATAAAAAATGATCATAAACTTGCTCAGCAAATATAAAAAACACAATTGCTAGTATAAAAATAGCAGCTGCACTTCTTACTAAATGCCACCTTAGCTCTTCTAAATGCCCTAAAAAAGACATTTCTTTTTGTTGCTCTGCCATTAGAAAATTCCCTCTTTAATTAAATCATGCAAATGTACAACTCCTACATATTTATTAGTGTCATCTGTAACTAAAATTTGAGTAATACTATTGTTTTCTAAAGCTTCTAATGCTTCAATAGCCATTGCATTTTCATGAATTATTTTAGGGTTGTTACCCATAATATCTTTAGCTGTAAAGTTATTTATTTCAGTTGTTTTACTTAACATTCTTCTAAGGTCACCATCAGTAATAATACCAATAATTTCATCATCTTTAATTACTGCTGTAACTCCTAAGCGTTTTTCTGAAATCTCAACAATTACTTTAACAACAGAATCATTTTCTGATACTTGAGGTAACTCATTGTTTTTTATTAAATCTGAAACTCTCAGATACAACCGTTTTCCCAAAGCTCCTCCGGGATGATATTTCGCAAAATCTTTGCTTGTAAATCCTTTTAACTCTAATAAACAAACGGCTAAAGCATCACCCATCACTAATTGTGCAGTCGTACTTGTTGTTGGTGCTAAATTGTTAGGGCAAGCTTCTTTTTCCACAAAAGTATTTAGAGGGAAATTAGCATTTTTACCTAAAAAAGAATCTACATTGCCAGTAATGGCGATGATTTTATTTCCGTAATTTTTTATTAGTGGAACTAATACTTTTATTTCAGGAGTATTTCCACTTTTAGAAATACAAATAACTACATCATCTTCTAAAACATTTCCTAAATCTCCATGAATTGCGTCTGCAGCATGCATAAAAACAGCAGGAGTACCTGTCGAATTAAATGTTGCAACAATTTTTGCAGCAATATTAGCACTTTTGCCAATACCCGTTACAATTACCCTTCCTTTTGATTTATGAATAAATTTAACAGCTTCTTCAAAAGCTGAATCTATAAAATTTGCTAAATTAGCGATCGCATTGCTTTCTGCTAAAATTGTTCTTTTTGCATTTGCAATAATGTTAGAATTATCTTTCAAGCTTTTATGTTTTATCACAATAAAAAAAGTTATATCTTTATATATACGAAAAAGGCAAATTTACTATAAAAAAAAGTTTCTTGAAACTATATAGGAATAGGTTTACTATTTCTTTAATAATAAATGAATAATTATATATGGATTTACATAGTCCTCTAAAAAAGTTTTTTGGATTTAATAAGTTTAAGGGGTTACAAGAACAGGTTATAAAAAGTATAGTTAACGATCAAAATACTTTCGTAATTATGCCTACTGGTGGTGGTAAGTCTCTCTGTTACCAATTACCAGCATTAATGGCAGAAGGTACTGCAATTGTCGTTTCTCCTTTAATTGCATTGATGAAAAATCAAGTAGATGCTATTAGAGGTATATCTGAGGAACATGGAGTTGCTCATGTTTTAAATTCTTCCCTGAATAAAACAGAAGTAAACCAGGTTAAAGAGGACATTGCAAGCGGAATAACAAAGCTATTATATGTAGCTCCTGAGTCTTTAATAAAAGAAGAATATGTTACTTTTTTAAGAACGCAAACAATTTCTTTTGTTGCCATAGATGAAGCGCATTGTATTTCTGAATGGGGTCATGATTTTAGACCAGAATATAGAAATTTAAAGCATATAATCAAAGCAATAGACAACGTTCCTGTTATTTGTTTAACAGCAACTGCAACAGAGAAAGTACAAGAGGATATTTTAAAAACCTTAGGAATTCAAGACGCAAATAGATTTAAAGCTTCATTTAATAGAGCCAATTTATTTTATGAAGTGAGACCAAAAACAAAAGAAGTTGAAAAAGATATTATTCGTTTTGTAAAGCAAAGAGAAGGGAAATCTGGAATTATCTATTGTTTAAGTCGAAAAAAGGTTGAAGAAATTTCTCAAATTCTTCAAGTAAATGGTATTAAAGCGGTTCCTTATCATGCTGGTTTAGATGCTAAAACAAGAGTAAGACATCAAGATATGTTTTTGATGGAAGATTGTGACGTAGTTGTTGCAACTATTGCTTTTGGAATGGGAATTGATAAACCAGATGTACGTTTTGTAATTCATCATGATATACCAAAAAGTTTAGAGAGCTATTATCAAGAAACTGGTAGAGCAGGTAGAGATGATGGAGAAGGACATTGTTTGGCATTTTATGCATACAAGGATATAGAGAAGTTGGAGAAATTTATGGCTAGTAAGCCAATTGCAGAACAAGAAATTGGACATGCATTGTTACAAGAAGTTGTCGGTTATGCCGAAACGTCAATGAACAGGCGTAAATATTTATTGCATTATTTTGGTGAAGAGTTTGACGCTATAACCGGTGATGGTGCTGATATGGATGACAACTCTAGAAACCCGAAGAAAAAACATGAGGCAAAAGAAGATGTTATAAAACTTTTAAAAGTAGTTAAAGATACTTTACAACAGTATAAATCTAAAGAAGTAGTAAATACTATAATTGGTAAAGAAAATGCTTTACTTACTTCTCATAAAACTCATTTACAACCCTTTTTTGGAGTAGGTAAAGACAAAGTAGCGTCTTATTGGATGGCACTTATTCGTCAAGTTTTAGTAGTTAATTTTATTAAAAAAGAGATTGAACAATATGGAGTTGTAAAATTAACAGAAGTTGGAATTAATTATATTGAAAACCCAACTTCATTTATGATGACAGAAGATCACTCATATAGTATAGAGAATGATAACTCTATACTAACTAAGGCCAAATTAGCAGGAGGTTCTGCGGATGAGAAACTCGTAATATTATTAAAAGATTTACGAAAAAAGGTGGCTATAAAATTAGGTGTTCCGCCATTTGCAGTTTTTCAAGACCCATCTTTAGATGATATGGCTTTAAAATATCCCGTTAATTTAGATGAACTCTCTAAGGTACATGGCGTAGGAGAGGGGAAAGCTAGAAAATTTGGAAAAGATTTTGTAAAAATAATTTCGGACTATGTAGATGAAAACGACATTTTACGACCAGATGATTTAATTGTAAAAAGTACAGGTGTAAACTCTGGACTAAAGCTCTATATCATTCAAAATACAGACAGGAAATTACCATTAGAAGACATTTCTAAATCCAAAGGACTGGAAATGAAAGAGTTAATTAAGGAGATGGAAGCTATTATTTTTTCTGGGACAAAATTAAATATAGATTATGCTTTAGACGATTTGTTAGATGAAGATCAGCAAGAAGAAATCTATGAATATTTTATGGAAGCCGATACGGATAGCATACAAGAATCTTTAGATGAATTTGATGGTGATTATGATGAAGATGAACTACGTTTAATGCGAATTAAATTTATAAACGAAGTGGCTAATTAAAAATCATATTCTTTATTAATAATATATTAAAACTAATCATTATCAATCGTTAAATATAATTTCTTATCCTTTTGTTCTATCTGTATAGCTTGTAGTTTTCGATAAATAAAACTTCAGAAATTTCTTTAGAAGTTTTTATATTGGCAATTATATATAATATTTATTTTTCTCTGTTTGATGAAATAATCTTAATAGATTTTCCAATAGTTATATTATTATCTGCCTAATCATATAAAAAAAACATCAAACTTTGTTTGACAATTTTCAACAGTATCAATTGCTTTTTATAACATAGTAATTCTTGAGTTATTTTTATTTACAAATTTTTATGTAATTAATAATATTCCAAATATTTTAAAACATTATAAGCATATATATTGCTGTAAGTAGTTACTTTTAATTAATAAAAAATTAAAGGGTAGCAATTGTTAAAATAATTCCTAGGAGGATAGCTGTAAACTTCTGTAAGTTAAATTTGTGATTTTCAGAGCTTTCAAAAAGAATTATTGTAGAAATATGTAAGAAAACTCCAATAATTAAAGCTGTTATTTCTGTTGCATATTTTGTGAAAAATTGAATTTTATCACCTACTAAAACTCCTATAGGACTCATTAATCCAAAGAAAAAGAGAAAACAAAAAACTGTTTTTTTAGAATACTTTGTGTTAAGTAAAAATGTAGTTAAGACAATTGCAATGGGTATTTTATGAACTACAATTGCCCATAATAAATTATCACCAGTATTATGAATTGGTAATCCTTCCGAAAAAGCGTGTAAACATAAACTTACAAACAATAAAGTTGGAAAATCTTTTCCATCAGAATGCATATGAATATGACCATGTTCTGCACCTTTAGAAAACGACTCTAAAACCGATTGTAAAATAATACCTATTAAAATAAAAATACCCGTTAGGGTCGCATTAGAATTTACTGTGTACACTTCTGGTAAAAGGTGTAATATAGTCACAGACAATAGGTAAGCACCACTAAAAGCTAATAAAAGGCGTACGATCTTGTTGTTTGGTTTTATTAAAAAAACCAACATAGAACCAAATAAAACTGATAAAATTAGTAAGATGTAATTCACTTTGCAACCAATATTAATCTATTTGAATTTTCAGCATCAAAGTTAGTTAAATTATAATCTCCAAAAATATTAGTGATTTTAAAACCTGCTTTTTTAAAATAAGCTTTCATTTTATCAATATTTAAATACTTGACTCTTTCTGTGTAGGAATGATTTTTTTCATCCGCAAAAAAAGTAATATTTTTCAAAATAAAACCATTCTTTATTTCTCTTGTTATATAAAATGTAATGGCATCAACAGTTTTAGTTTCTTTGGCAACTATAGTCGCTTTTACAAAATCAGCATTTAAAAAATCAAAAACAAAAATGCCCTCTTTTTTTAATCCGTTTTTAATATTTTGAAGAATCAAAATATCTTCTTTATCTTCCTCAAAATATCCAAAACTTGTAAATAAATTAAAAATTGCATCATACTGATTTTTAATTGGTTGACGCATGTCATGTACCTTGAATTTCAAGGAATTATTTTCAAATTTTTTCGCATTTTTAATACTGTTTTCTGCTAAATCAGCTCCGGTAACTTTGTACCCTAAAGAATTTAAAAATACAGAATGACGTCCTTTTCCACAAGGTAAATCTAAAATATGGGTTGTTTTTGGTAATGATAAAAACATAGTAATATTTTTCATAAATAACTGTGCTTCTTCATCATTTCTATCCTTGTACAATACATGATAGTAGGAAGTATTAAACCAATCTGTAAACCAATCTTTTGTTTTCATAAGTTCTTTGAGTCTGTAAAAGTAACCAAATCTTACGTTTATAAAAATGAATTTCTTAATTAGTATAAATCCTGTTTTTAAATAGTATTTTTGTGGTCAATTTTACAAGTATGGATAAAGATTTTAAAATGACGGCAACAACACTTTTTGGTTTAGAAGGTGTTTTAGCAGAAGAGCTTAAAAATTTAGGAGCACAAGATATAAAAGAAGCTGTAAGAAGCGTTTCTTTTAGAGGGGATACAGGATTTATGTACAAAGCAAATATTGCTTTAAGAACAGCTGTTAGAATTCTAAAACCGATAAAGGTTTGTAAAGTTTATGATGAGGAAGATTTGTACGAAGCTATCCAAAAAATTAAATGGGAAAATTTTTTAGATGCAGAAGGAACTTTTGCGATTGGTGCTGTAGTAAATTCTAAGAACTTTACATCAAACTCACATTATATTTCTTTAAAATCTAAAGATGCAATCGCAGATTATTTCCGTCATAAATATCATAAAAGACCAAATGTAGATTTAAAATACCCAGATGTAAAGATTCATATCCACCTTCAAAAAGAATGGTTAACGGTTTCTTTGGATTCTTCTGGAGATTCCTTGCACAAACGTGGTTATAGAACAGCAACCAATATTGCGCCAATTAACGAAGTATTGGCTGCAGGTATGGTTTTATTATCTGGATATACAGGTGAAGAAAATTTTATTGATCCGATGTGTGGTTCAGGAACTATATTAATTGAAGCAGCAATGATTGCTAATAATATTCCTGCAAATATCAATAGAAAGTTATTTGCTTTTGAAAAATGGAAAGATTATGACGAAGACTTGTATTTTACAATTCAAGAATCATTGTTAAAGAAAATTCGTTCTTCTCATTTTAAAATTATGGGATTTGATAAAGCACCTTCTGCTGTACAAAAAGCTTTAGCCAATGTAGAAAATGCCAATTTAGATGAATTTATTGGTGTGCATCATGTCAATTTTTTCAACTCTAAAAAAGAGGTTTTTGGGAACACAACAATTTTATTTAATCCACCATATGGGGAAAGATTAAATATAGATGTTGAAGAATTTTATAAAAAAATAGGGGATACTTTAAAAAACAATTACCCAGGTTCTACTGCGTGGCTAATTACCTCAGATACAGATGCTTTGAAAGCAGTTGGTTTAAGAACTTCTAAAAGAATAGCATTGAAAAATGCAGATTTAGACTGTAAGTTTGTAAAGTACGACCTCTACGAAGGTACCCGAAAGTTTAAAGAACGTAAAATAGAAACAGATATTGAGCCGAATGTTCAAGTAGATTCAGGTTCTGAAGATTAACAATTGTCATTACTGTTTAAGCAGGAATCTAGAATAAATTAACATAATTTTTATTTTAGGGTTATATCCTGCTTACCCATTATATCTTTTAAAGCTACCTTAGATACTACTTTCTCATTCTTTAAAATTAATTCTAACTATTGATAATAGATTCTTTTATTAGTTTTATTGATTATTATAAAGGCTAGAGAAATCTATTATAAGTTAATTATCGTTTGATAAGTATTAACTCCCAATTATACGAGTTTTAAATAAAGAAATTATATTTCTTTATTTAAAATTAGCTCAGTCCATTCTTCAGGCTTTTCTAACATGGGGAAATGCCCACATTCATTAAGCCAAAATAATTTATTATTTGGTATTTCTATGGCCAAAAGTCCAGCTATTAAGTCTATAGCAACAGGATCATTTTTAGCCCAAACAATTTTTGTTGGTATTTGTGTTTCTTTTAAAGCACCAATCCATCTATGCCAAAAAGTATAGCGCTCGTTAATATAGTTCGATAAAGTATGAATTATTTTTTCGCCCCTATTGTGTAATAGTTGAAACCACATTTCTTGTAATTCCTCATCTGAAATTTTCTTTTTATCAAAAAAAATATTTCGTAAATTCTTTTTGTACAAAGAAAAATTAGTCATTTTTGCAACCCACTTTCTAGTAATCTTATTCCGTAATAATTTTTGAATTACACGCAATTTAGATAACTCTATATGCATAGAACCATTGCATAAAATTAATTGATCTATTTGTAAATTAATTTGATGTTTATTGTGTCTAGCTATAATTTCGGTAGCAATACTAGTTCCATAATCATGAGCTAGTAAAGTTACATTCGTTAAACCCATTTGTTTCCATAATTGCAAAGCAACATCAGCTTGTTCTATTATAGAATAGGAATATTCTAAAGGTTTTTCAGAAAAACCAAAACCTAAATGATCATGAATAATAACTCTATAATGTCTACTTAATTCAGGTAAAACCTTGTAATAATCATAAGAAGAAGTAGGGTATCCATGTAAAATTACTAGTGTATCTTTTGATTTTCCTTTGTCAATAACAAAAATATCTTTATCATACACTGAAACAAGAGTTCCTTTATTTTTCCAATCTAAATTATTCATTTTTTTTTTAAAAGAATTGTGCTAATCTTATTTTTAACTTAAAATAAATATTAATTTTCTATTTTTTTAAAACACATTGTAACCATTCTTGTGGTTTTTCTAACATAGGGAAATGACCTGATTTTTCAATCAAACAAATTTCATAATTAGTAGTTTTTTCTTCTTTTGAACTTTCCAACCAATCATGTGTAATTTTATCTTCTTTGCCCCAAATAAGTTCAATTGAATTTTCGGTTTCTTTTAAAGCTGTAGTCCACCTATTCCAGAATATTTTACGTTCTCTGACATAATGATAAATGAAATTTATAATATCTCTACCATTATCATTTTCTAGTTGAACCCACATTTCAGTTAGTTCTTCATCAGTAATTTTTGTTTCATCGTAAAAATAATCTTTCATTATTTTTTTATAAACACCAAAAGAGGTCAGCATTGAAATCATCTTTTCAGAATCCACATCTTTAAAAGTATTATGAATATCTAAATAATTATAATGGTTTACAGGTGCATCTCCGTTGCAAAAGAATATTTTTTTTATTTCAATATTTGTTGCTAGATGATTTTGTCGCGCTAAAATTTCTGTTGTTAACAAATTACCATAACCGTGAGATATGATAGTAACGTTATTTAATCCCAATATCTTCCAAAGTTCAAGTACATAATCTGTTTGATCTATAATTGTAAAATATTTTTTTTCTGGTTTATCAGAAAAACCAAATCCAATTAAATCTTGTACAATAACTCTATAATGTTTACTTAATTCTGGCAGTACCTTGTAATAATCATAAGATGATGACAAGTATCCATGAAGAATTACGATACAATTTTCATGATTTCCACCGGTATCAATTGTGAAAATATTTTTATTATAAACAGGTATTAAAGAGCCTTTTTTTCGCCAATCTAAAGAAGAAATAAAGGTGTTATCTTTTATTAATGATTCCATATTTAGAAGATTTTAGAGTCATTAATTTTAAAAACAAGATTTATCCAATATTTAGGACTGTCTAATATAGAATAATGCCTAGCATTTTCTAGCCATTCTAGATTATTATTAATGTTCTCTGTTGCCAGTACAATCGCAATCTCTTTTATGGCTACAGGATCACTTTTTTCCCAAACTATTTTTATTGGTATTTCAGATGCCTTTAAAGCTTCTGTCCATCTATGCCAAAAGGTATAACGTTCATTAATAAAATTACTTAATAAGTGAATTTCTTTTTTACCTTCATCAGAATTTAAGTTATTCCAAACTTCTTTAATATCGTATTGTGAGTGAACTTCAGGATTTAAATTATTTCTCTTTAATTTCTTTTTAATTCTACGGTAACCATTACTAGTAAGTCTTGCAATATATCGCCCTACTTTCTTGTCTTTCAGTAATTGATCCATGTTTCTTAAGTGTAAATGCTCAAGTCTCATACTACTATTACATAAGTATATTCTTTTAATTTTAATCGGAATTAAATTGTGGTTTTTTCGAGCTAAAATTTCTTTTGCTACAGAAGTACCATAATCATGAGCTAAGATAGTTACCTCTTTTAAGCCCATCTTATTCCACAATTGCAAAGCAAAATCAGCCTGATCAATTAAAGAGTAGGTGTAAGAATCTGGTTTGTCAGAAAAACCAAAACCTAAATGGTCATGAATTATTACTCTATAATGTTTACTTAACTCTGGTAAAACTTTTTCATAATCAAATGAAGAAGTTGGGTATCCATGTAAGATGACTAAAACGTCTTTTGATGTTCCTTCATCAATTACAAAAATATTTTTATTTAAAATTGAGTAGAATTTACCTCTACTCTTCCAATTTTCAGCGGTCATAATGTTAGGGGGGTTAATAGCTAATTATTTTAGTTAAAGGTATCTATTTTTTAATTAGTTTTGGTCTTCCTAACGTTAAATTTTAATAAGATTAATTTTATAGATATCATATTGCCAATTCCAATTCAGAAAACTTTTACGTATTCTGTAACTGAAGACGAAGCGAGTTTCTTGCAAAAAGGAATGCGTGTAGCAGTTTCTTTTGGGAAAACCAAAATGTATACAGGATTAGTTTATAATATTCATCAAACTGCACCCACTTTATATGAAGCTAAAGAAATTCATCAAATTTTAGATGAAACCCCTTTGGTTAATGAATTGCAATTAAAACATTGGCAATGGATTTCTAGTTATTACATGTGCTCTTTAGGTGATGTTTACAGAGCTTCTTTACCTTCTGCATTTTTATTAGAAAGTGAAACAATTATATCTAAAAATGATGCATTTACAGAGGATTCTATTTTAGCGGATGACGAATTTTTAATTTTTGAAGCTCTACAACATCAATCACAATTAACGATACATCAAGTTGCTGATATTTTAGGGAAGAAAAAAGTAATGCCAATCGTAAATCAACTGATTAAAAAATCTGCAATTACAATTAAGGAAGAAATTTACGAACAATACAAACCGAAATTGGTAAAATATGTTCGTCTGCACTCTGATTATAACTCTGATGATTCTTTAGAAAAATTAATGGAAGAATTATCAAGAGCAAAAAAACAACGTGAAGCTGTTTTAGTTTTTTTTCAATTATCATCCACAAAAAAACCAATAAAAGCAAAAGATTTAGAAGCAAAAGCAGTCGTTTCTTCAACCATTTTAAAATCTTTGGTTGATAAAGGAATTTTCGAATTTTATTATATTCAGATTGATAGAATTCAATATAAAGGAGATACAAATGATTTAAAAGTCCTTAACGAATTTCAAGAAAAAGCGCTTTTAGAAATTAAAGAAACTTTTAAAGAGAAGGACGTTACACTTTTACACGGAATTACTAGTTCTGGTAAAACAGAAGTGTACACGAAGTTAATTCAAGAAGTCCTAGATCAAGGAAAACAAGTTCTATTCTTGTTACCAGAAATTGCATTAACCACTCAAATTATAACACGTTTACGGTTCTATTTTGGGGAACAAATTTCCGTTTTTCATTCTAAATATTCAATGAATGAACGCGTAGAAGTTTGGAATAATGTTTTAGAGAATAAAACAAAAGCAAGAATTATTTTAGGCGCAAGATCTTCTATTTTCTTACCTTTTTCTAATTTAGGTTTAATTGTTGTCGATGAAGAGCATGAAACTTCTTATAAGCAATTTGAACCTTCACCAAGATACAATGCTCGTGATGCTGCTATTGTTTTAGCAAAAATTCATCAAGCTAAAATTTTATTAGGTTCTGCAACGCCGTCAATAGAAACTTCTTTTAATGCACAGCAAAATAAATATGGTTTTGTTGAAATTAATAGACGTCATGGAAATGTTCAATTACCTAAAATTGAATTGATTGACGTTAAAGAAAAGCAGCGTAAAAAGGAAATGACAGGTCATTTTTCTGATAGATTACTGAAACTGATTCAAGAGGCTTTAGATCAAAAAGAACAAATTATTTTGTTTCAAAATAGACGTGGATTTTCACCAGTTGTTGAGTGTAAAACTTGTGGAGTTTCACCTCAATGTCCAAATTGTGACGTTTCTCTAACTTTCCATAAATTTAAATACGAATTACGATGTCATTATTGTAATTATCAAAGGGCAATGCCAAATAGTTGTGGTGCTTGTGGAAGTAATACTTTAGATAATAAAGGTTTTGGAACTGAGCAAATTGAGTTAGAATTAAAAGAATTATTTCCTGATTTTAAAATTGGAAGGATGGATTTAGATACTACTCGAGGAAAACACGGGTATCAGAAAATTATTGGTGCTTTTGAAGCAAGAGAAATTGATGTTTTGGTAGGAACACAAATGCTTTCAAAAGGGTTAGATTTTGATAATGTTTCTTTGGTGGGGGTTTTAAATGCAGATTCGATGCTAAATTTCCCGGATTTTAGAGCGCACGAAAGAGCGTATCAAATGATGGTACAAGTTTCTGGAAGAGCAGGAAGAAGTAAAAAACAAGGAAATGTAGCCATACAGACTTACAATCCTTTTCATCAAATATTACAGCAAGTTTCTGCTACAAATTACGCAGAAATGTATAAAGAACAATTACAAGAACGTTGGCAATATAAATATCCGCCTTATTATAGGTTGATAAAAATAACACTAAAGCATAAAGATTATAATAAGGTAGATAATGGAGTTAATTGGTTATTTAAAGCTTTACATAATTCTTTTGGAGAATATGTCTTAGGGCCGACTGCACCCGCAGTTTCTAGAATTAGAAATCAATATATTAAGAATATTGTGATTAAAATTCCTCCAAAACAAAATTTAGCGAACACAAAAAGTCATCTTTTAAAAATTAAAAATACGTTTGAAGCTGTAAAAGATTTTAGGCCGATAAGGTTTATTATTGATGTAGATGCTTATTAAAAACTTCTTTATTTTTTTGTGTTTTTTCTTAAAAGGGAAAGAAATAATTTCTTTTCATAAAGAATAAGTTTAAAAAGAGCTTTATACTAGTTATAAAGCTTATTCGCATTAAGACTTAGTAGTTTCGCTTTTACATTTTTTAAAGTTAATTCGTGTACTTTAATTTCTTCTCTTTGATTTGATTTCCCCCAATTATAGTAAGTAGTTGCTTTTAAAAATGTTGGTGTATACTTTTTATTTCCCAAATATGTAAGGTTTATTAGCCAATCTCCGTTTCCAACTTTTTCAATTAAAAACTCTTTCGAGTTGTAACCCATTAATTTTTCATCTAATATTTGTTGGCTATTTTCAGATAATGTATGGTTTACTTTAAAAGATTGTTTGTTTGGATTTACAAATTCGAATATAAATTCTGCTTCAGAGGTATTCCATTCAAATACCATTCTAATATCATTTCCAATTAAAGAATCGTTGTTTTTAAAAGCTAATTTTTCTATAATATTATCCTTCTGTTTTCTTTGAACATATATAGCTTTCATTTCAGTGTTAAAAATCTCTCCAATTCCATTTTCCTTAATTTCAAATCCTTTTTTTAGATAGTAGAGATATATTTTCCAAGCATTTTTGTATTCGTTTGCATGTGTAAATGCGTTCGCTAGATCTCTAAAAGATTGTGCGTGCTCTGGTCTAATTACCATTAATTTTTTATAAATAACAACTGCTTGTTGATGCAATCTTAATTCTTGATACTTATACGCTAAAGCTTTTAATACTTCGGGGTTGTTGCCTGCATAAGTTTCTAGGTCTAAAAGTACTTTTAATCCGTATTCTTTGCTTTTAAGTGTGTTTATAAAATAATTAGCAGAGTTAAAATGAAAGTTGGTACTAGTCTTATATTCTGTGTATATACTTTTATATTTTTCATAAGCTGCACTAGGTGTTCCGGCCGCTTCAAATAACTTATAATAATTTGGTTCTCCAGTTTTTAAATCATTTATGGCAACAGCATCATTATCATAATAATCTTTATTTGTGTATTTATTATCTTTAGAGTTTACGTCTTTACTTGCAGTTGAAGCAAAAGAATTTGATTTTGTCGTTACTATAATTATACCTCCAACAGCTTGAGAACCGTACTTTACTGTTCCTGCTAAGCCTTTTATAACAGCAATATCTTTAATATCATTTAAATCTACATTAGGAACCTCTGTGTAAATAGTTCCATCAACATCCCAAAGTGCATAGGCAACAGTTCCAGTAAAACTGGTTTCTCTTAATCTAACATATTCAAGACCATTTAAATCAGTTACTAATTTATAATTAGAAATTTTACCTCGTAACGCTTGAGCAATACTAGAAGCAGATTTATTTAAGTCATCTCCTTTAACAAATGCTGCAGCAAAACCAGCTTTTCTAGTGTCTATATTCATTCTTGCAGATGAAAATTTTCTTGGAGTTTTTATTCCTATTCCTTTTTTACTGTTCGATTTACTCGTAATAATAATTTCATCTAAAAAATTTTCAGCAGGACTCATTCCTAGATTTAAAATCGTTGTAACGTCTTCTACTAAGATTTCGATTGGTTTCATATTTAAATGTGAAAACTGAATAATTTCTCCAGCTCTTGCTTTAATTTTATAAAAACCTTTTCTGTTCGTATTTGTTCCTCTATTAGAGTTCTTAATAAGAATATTCACACCAGATAGCGGATAATCTTCCAAAGTGATAATTCCCGTAATTTCTTTTAGTTTCTTTTCAGTTTTGTCTATGTTCTGGGCTACATGAGTATAAGATAAGAATAAGGTAAGAATAAAAATTAACTTTTTCATTAGTTGTTTTTTTTAGTTAGCAAGCTTGAAACAAAATTATTTCTTTTTAAATAGTACAAAAAACATTTCATATTAAATTTATCATAAAATATTTTTCATTAAATATATCAAATACTATTCCTAATAACTTGGTATAATTGTTTAACTAATAGACGTAACAATACTCTATTTGTTACAAAATTTCTTTCTATTCGTCTTTATGTTAAATAGTAATTCTGTCTAGGTTTAATTTTTTTGATAAAATTTAGAATCAGAAGCAACCTTTTTAAAACTAATGTTGTCTATATATTTGTAAGGCAGTAAAAAATTGATCAAGAAGCTTGAAAATTAGAACATTACATAACAACCATATTTCGCTCATTAAAAAAGCGATAAATAACAATAGGGAAGCTCAGCAGCAATTATTTGAGCAGTATTCTCCTAAAATGTTGAGTGTTTGCAGGCGATACGTAAAAGATTTACATCACGCAGAAGATTTAATGTTATCTGGATTTTTAAAGGTTTTTATCAACTTACACAAGTTCAAATACGAAGGTAGTTTTGAAGGTTGGATAAGAAAAATTATGGTAAACACCTGTATTTCTTATCTCCGTAAAAAGAATTTAGTTGATGTATCGGATGAAGATTTTGTATTTAATGATGCAGCCACAAACAATTTAGAAAATACATCAGTAGAAGATATTCAAAAACTGATAGACAAATTACCAAATGGTTATAAAATAGTGTTCAATTTATTTGCCATCGAAGGTTATAAACATTCAGAAATTGCAAAAAAATTAGGTATTTCTGAAAGTACATCAAAATCGCAATTATTTAAAGCACGAAAATTATTGCAAGAAAATTATATTAGAATGAACAAGACAATACATGAAAACAAATAAGTTAGATAAAAATATAAAAGAAAAGTTTGCAAATAGAACTTTTAAACCATCTGCTTCTGCTTGGGAACGGTTGTCTGCGCAATTAGACGAAGAACCGCAGCAAAAAAAGAAAGGGTGGTTTTTTTATATAGGGGTTGCTGCAAGTATTTTACTTTTAATTAGCATTGGTTTTCAAATATCTTATGATGATTCAGTAGAAATAATACCAAAAAATGAGGTTGTTACGATTCCAATTGATAAAACATTCGACAAGTTTGTAAATGAAATTCCGTTTGAAAAATCTCTTGTAAAAGTTGATGAAGTGTTAGAAAAATTAAAGTTAAATACCGAAATTAATACTGTTATTTCGCTAAAAGAGGAGTCTCAAGGTAAAAAAATTAAGCGTGAAATTCCTAAATTAAAACAAAGAGTAGTCGTTGCTCAAGTTGAAAAGGAGAGAGTAGACATTATTGATAAACCATCAAAAAATAAAGAAATAAAAACCAACAAAAATGCCTTACAGCAAAATCCAAATAGTAGCATTAAAATAAATAGTGATGATTTATTGTATGCAGTTACACACAGTCCAAAAGAAGTAAAAGCCTATTATGCAAAGTATAATGTAAATAGAGATGATGTTTTAAGAACGATTAAAAGTGAGCTTAAAAAATTGAATATTAAAGTAAATCTGAATCTAATTTTGGCAGAAGTAGAACGTAACATTATTGAGGATGATTTTCAAAATAATTTCATGAAATCAATAAAAAGAAAAGTATCAGATTTTGCAATTGCCCTTGCAAGCAGAAATGATTAAAAAACAACTATCAGTGCGAACTAACGAAGCAATCTATAGAAGCAAATAAAGGGATTACCTTATTCGTATCGTATTTTTACTGGCGAATTTAACAAAATTTTAAAATCAATAAAAATGAAAAGAATACTACTAATATTAATGTTGTTTAGTGCGACTATGGTCCAATCTCAAGAAAAAACATTTGAGAAAGAAGTAAGTAACATCTCTAAAAGAATAGAGCAAATCACAAAAACTCAAAAAGACTCTTTAAAGGTAAAAGTTATTTCGATAAACAAGAGATTAGAAAAAGGTGAGATTACAAGAACGACTGCAAAAACCTTAAAGAAGGAGGTCGCTAGTTATCATGCAAGAAGAATTGAGATGTTAGTTGGAGAGCAAGAACGTTTGTTGCAATTATTAGTGCAGGATAAAACCAACGGAAAAATTGCAAGTTCAGAGAGTACGACTACTGACGATGATGACAATATTTTTACAATTGGGAATAAAACTTTTCGTTTAAATATTGATAAAGAAGGTCAATTCGAAAGAAATGAAAAAAGGACAGAAAGATGGCAGGATAAAGGTGAAAACCAGCGAAGAACAACGACTCAGTTTGTTTTTGCAATGGGGATTAATAATGTACTAGAAGATGGTCGATTTGAATCTATAAATGATTCTGAATATAAGTTTTGGCAATCACATTTTTATGAGATAGGTTGGACATGGAAAACACGATTTACAAAAGAACCTTCTCAATTTTATTTTAAATACGGAGTATCTTTTTTGTGGAATAATTTACGATTAGAAGATAATAGAGTCCATGTAAAAAACGGAGATATAACAGAAATTCAAACATTTACAAATCAATTAGAGGAAAGTAGATTACGTCACGTACAAATGAATTTCCCTGTGCATTTTGAATGGGATTTATCTAAGAACAAAACCTATGATGATGGGCGTATTAAAGATAAAACAAACAAATCGGTTCGCTTTGGAATTGGAGGTTTTATAGGTTTTAAATTAGGAACAAGACAATATTTAGAATATAATGATGCAAATAATATAGATGTAGAAGAGGTTCAATACAATAATTTTAACATGAATACTGTAAACTATGGTGTAAGCACCTATGTAGGATATAGATCTACAAGTTTTTATGTAAAGTATGATTTGAATCCTTTATTTAAAGACACAGAAACTAGAAATATTTCTATGGGTATTCGTTTTGATTTTGACTAAGCTTTATTTTGAGTTTATTAAAAAGGAGTTTCTAGCATAAGCATAAAAAATAATATTGAGCCTGTCGAAATACCTGTAAATAGGTTTCGACAGGCTCTTCTTATTAACAATATCTCCTTTTCCTCCATACATGGCACTAAGAGTCGATTTTTTCATTAACTATTTTTTACTTTTAACTCAACGGTCGTGCTTTTATTTTGTTTTTTATTGAATTGTTTGTAGCAATATTTGTTATTAGACTTTTTTCTAATTTCAATTTTATTAATTTAATAGTTATATATCAACTCTTTAAATACAATACAACCGTCAAAACTGATTTTAGTTTATGTATATTTACTAACATAATTTGAAAAATGAGTATAAATTTATATGATTGAACAAGAAGGTCTTCTTAAGAATTATTGGTATGCGGCAGGAACTTCTAAGGAAGTAAATGGCAATAAACCAGTAAAACGAATAATATTTAATATTCCAATTGTTTTATGGAGAGCAAATGATAATGAATCATCAGCTTTACTTGATCGTTGTGCTCATCGAAACGCTCCTTTAAGTGAAGGACGAATAAAAGACTGTAGAATTGTGTGCCCTTATCATGGTTGGGTATTTGAGCAAAATGGACAATGTTCTAATATTCCATCCGAAGGTCCACATAAAGAAAGAACAGCGAAACACAAAGTAGAAAAATTTCCAACTTTAGAACAAAATGGCTTAATATGGGTTTGGATGGGAAGAGATATTCTTCCTGATAAACACCCTTTTCCAATGCCTTTAAAAAAGACAAAAGGATGGAAAAATTATTATATGATTACTAGGTTCAGTAATAATGTAACTAACCTAGTAGAAAATTTTATGGATGTTCCTCATACTATTTATGTACATAAAGGTTGGTTTAGAGATCGCAAACAAATGAAGGTACCGATGAATGTTGAGCGAACTGAAGACAGCGTTTTAGTTAGTTATGAACAAAATAACGACTCAATTAGCGCTTTCGACTGGATGATTAATCCTAAGGGTTTGCCAATGCAGCATACTGATAAGTTTTATATGCCGAATGTAACTAGAGTTGACTATACTTTTGGAGAGGAAGAAAAAGCATTTATAATTACAAGTACTTGCACACCTGTATCGCCTTATGAATCTATCGTTTATACCCTTATTTCTTATAAATTTGGTTGGTTTAACCAATTTGCAAGATTATTTCTACCCTGGTATACCAGGAGAGTAATAAATCAAGATGTTGAAATTATGGAGATTCAAGGTAAAAACATTAAACATTTTAAGGAGACCAACTTTAAATCAACACAAGCCGATTTATTACATTTATATATTGAATCACTAAGGAGTTTTGCTAAGTTAGGTGGTAAAGGCACAACACCAAAACCAATTAAAAAAAGTGCAGAATTCTGGATTTAAATCCTTTTTCAGGAATAATTATGATAACACATAAACTAACATACTCCCAAATTTCAGCAAAGGATTTAGTTCAATCTTCATTCGAAAGAATGTATTTTATTATGGAACAAAATTATTCTTCAATTAGCTTCCTTGCTTTTAAAAATGATCTAAAAAACAAACAATTCATTGGTATCTTAAAAGACGTTGGTAATCAAATACAGGGATTCACAACGTATGCAATCAATCCATTTGGGTTAGGAACGTCTAAATATAATATACTATTTTCTGGCGATACAATAATCTCACCTACATATTGGGGGAGTCAAGAATTGGTAAAAGGATGGTGTAAAACCGTTGGTGGATTAATTGCTGGAAAACCAGAAAAAAAATGGTATTGGTTTTTATTATCAAAGGGTCATAGGACATATATGTATTTACCTTTGTTTTTTGAAAAATATTATCCAGCTCTAAATAAAAGTAAAGAAGCTGACTTATTTCCAATTATTAATAAATGTGCTAATGCTATGTATGGCTCAAATTGGAACCCTGATAAAAAAGTTATCACTTTTGATAAAAGTCACGGTGAGTTAAAGAAAATTCACATAGAAACTACCTTAAAAAAAGTAAAAAGCAACGTGCATATTGATTTTTTCTTGCAAAGAAATCCTGGTTTTGAAAATGGTGACGAATTAACTTGTATGGCAGAATTAAACGTAGATAATATGAAACGATTTACGAAAAACATTGTGCTTGCAGGTATGAAGAACCCAATACATTTTGAAAATGATTAGTGCGAAGTTAGCAAATAAGATTTGGATATTATTACAATCCAGAGAATCTAAAAATTTTCATAAAAATTGCTTTCAGCTTAAACATTCCCAAAACATTAAATTAAAGAAATATCTCTCTCAGAATAAAAATACTCAATTCGGAACCAAGCATAAATTCGATCAAATAAAAGATTACAATGGGTATAAAAAAAATGTTCCAATTCAAGAGTGGAATGATATTAACCCTTGGGTTGAACTTATTAAAAATGGAAACGGTAACGTCCTCACTAGTGAAAAAATAATTTTGTTTGAAGAGACTTCAGGAACTTCTTCTTTTTCAAAATTGATACCCTACACGAACTTACTCAAAAAAGAAATACAAAAAGGTGTTGGGCCTTGGATGAATGCTTTACACAAGAATCATAAAAGTGCATTTAAAGGAAGTTCTTATTGGTCTATTTCTCCTCCCCTAAAGGGAAAAAAAAAGATATCAGCTGGAATTCCAATTGGTATTGAAGATGATACCGATTATTTCAATCCATTTTCTAAATTTTTATTATCTAAAATATTGGCGGTTCCTACTACTCTAAAAAAAGAACTCCATTCAGAAACTTTTTATTTTCAAACATTTGAGTATTTGTTAATGAGAGATAATCTCTCTTTTATATCCGTTTGGAGCCCAACATTTTTTCTGCAATTAGATGATTTTTTATCCATTTATAAAGTACAATTGGTCTGCTCTTTAAAAAAGAAAATAGGGAGCAATAATAAACGCCTTCTTTATTTAGAGAAGATTATAACTACATCTTATACATGGAAAAATATTTGGCCTGATTTAAGCGTATTAAGCTGCTGGTGTGATGCGCAATCTTCCCTTTGGGTAGAAAAGGTACAAGTTGCAATTGGAGATGTATACATTCAAGGCAAAGGATTACTCTCGACCGAAGGAATATGTTCTGTACCACTCCTAAAAGACAGATCACCTGTATTAAGTGTTAGTTCTCATTTTTACGAATTCAGGGCATTAGATTCAGAAGAGGTCTATTTAGCCAACGAGCTTAAGGATAATGAAATCTATGAAATTATAATGACTACTGGTGGTGGTTTATATCGCTATGCTTCAGGAGATTTGATTCAAATTGATGGTTTTTATGGACAGGCTCCTACTTTTAAGTTTTTAGGGAGAAAAAATAGTTCTTCTGATCTCGTTGGTGAAAAATTATCAGAATTTCAAGTTTCTATAGCGCTTCAAGCGGCATTAAAAAATATATCAACAAAAGTAGAAGTAGCTTTTATATATCCAGTTATAGATGAATTCAACAAGTTACATTACAGAATTTATATAGAAGCTAAAAAAAACTTTAAACCAGAAATAACAAAATTATTATCAACTATTGAACAGCATATTGAAAATACACTCATAAGAAATCCTTATTACAAAACTGCTATAGATCTAAATCAACTATCATCTATTAAAGCACATTTATTAGAAAATGACTTTAAATCTAAATTGTTTAATTTTTATATAAATAACTTTAAAATTAAAGATGGTAATTTAAAAATGCCCGTTTTATTTAAAAAAGATAGTTTAAATTCACTCCTACATTTATAAAGTTATGCCTGATATTGTAATTGAAAAAGCCTTGCCATCAGATAATAAAAGTATTTGCGAATTGTGTAAAATTCCCATGGCAGGAAACATCTCCTTGTCAATGGGAATCGATCCTGATTGCTTTGTAAATGCAGGAATTCAAAATCAAGAAATTGAACTTTTTGTTTGTCGTCAAAACAACAGCGTTATTGGTCTATTTAGTGTTGGGAAAAGAACTATTTTCTATAATGGCAAACCTAAATTAATTCGGTATTTTTCCGATTTACGGATACACCCAGATTTTCAAAATTCTTTATTATTAATAAAAATGACTCGATTTATCAAGAGAAATATTATTGATAAAAATGAATTTGTTTACACCATCGTTTTTTCAGAAAATAAAGTAATGACAGACATGATTGCTAAGGTTGATCGAGCTGGGATAGATAATGAACCTCTAATTAAGAGAGCTTCTCTTCCTAGTTATAGTTTATGCGGCGTTTATTGCTCGTATATGATCTCATTAAAAAATAGAAGAAAGAGAAAAAAAACCAAGCTTTTAATTAGAAAAGCCCAAAAAATCGACATTGAAGCAATGCAATTTTTTTTTAATCGAGAGGCACATAAAAAACAATGGTATCCTTCTTATGATTTTAGTCTTTTGCAAAACAATTATTATCATGGTCTTGGTATAAGTGATTTTTACCTTGCTTTTAAAGAAGATCAAATAGTTGGCATCACTGGAATTTGGGATCAAAGAAGGTTTAAACAAACGATAGTGAATAGTTATACAAGACCCTTAAAACTTGTAAGACCTTTTATAAATATAATGGCAAAAATCACCAAAGGGTTTAACTTGCCTGAAACTGGTAAAATTTTAAATTATTTTACAGTACATACCATTTTAACGAAAGGTAATAATCAGGAAATCTTTAAAGATATTATTGAGGAAATCTATAAAGATAATTATCAAAGTGAATTTAGCTATTTTTTATGTGGATTTGATAAAAATGACGCTCTGTGTACTATTTTTAATGACTTTACAAAACGCGAGGTACATGGAAATATATATTCAGTATCATATGATTATACAAAAGACACCTCAAGTACTCCGAATTATTATTTTGAAGCAGCCAGAATCTAATTAAAAATAGGTCTTCTCAATTACTGTATTTTTTTTTGGCAATGGTTTTGGAGGGAGGAAAACTCGAATATAACGATACCATAACGGTTGTGTTTCTTTCTGATTAGAGACCTTGTATAAGTCATACCAAGGAACACCGGGATAGCGATGATGTGTTAAATTGTAATTGAAATTTAAAAACAATAATCTGATCCAGCGAGGCAATCTAAGATTGTATGCTCCTTCAATCGGATGCAACGGAGTTCCAATATGATATATCCATTGCAAAGAAGACCAGCTAAATGCAAAAATAGCATAACAAACAACCAAAATCATCCAATCCCAATTTGCAAAATAAATGACTCCAATCCAAAACAACACAGACAAAACTAGTTCTAACCGCATCAAGTTCCAATCTCTTAGTTTGAATTCTTCAAATGTATGTGCGTATGTATTATTCTTTTTATAGCGTGTTAAAAACCGGCTAATTTCTAATGGAAAAAAAGGCAATAGCAGAGATGCAATAAAAAAAACCAACCAAAGTCCTCCTAAAATTGCAAAATAGTAAATAGAAATTTTTTTTAATGCAGATTCATCTGGAAAAATATATTCGCCTAGTTCAGATCGTGATCTATTCCTTAAATGATGACCATCATGATATACAGAAGGCAATGTAAAAAGACTCCCAAACAACGTAGAAGTTAACCAGCCCATAAACCAATTAACTTTAGTATTATTAAACCCATGTCCATGAAAACATTCATGCATCATCGAAAATACACCTTGCATCATAAAACAAAACAGGATTAGTGTTGGAATTTTAAACCAAATAGAAAAACTTCCATGCAACAATGTTATTAAACCAAACCACATACAAACTTGAAGAATAACAACAACACTATTTATATAACTATATTTGTTGCTAGCGATACTTTTATTTAAATTTTCTTTGCCCATATGAATTCAAAATTAGGTCATAATAAATGGACTCCATTGGGTAGTTTAGATTATCTCAATCATTACCCAAACACACCAGTTCTTCCCAAATGTAATCAAAATATATCGGAAGCCTACAGTGATACATGGCATAGGCTATTAGATATAAAAAACAGAGTCGCGCCGTTAGGCACTGATGAAATAACAATTGTTCTTGTTAAAGGGATTTTTGGTGATTTAATGCCAGGGAATTTCAAGGCCACCTTTATACTCTTAAAAAGTCTTGGTTTACATGTTATTTTTGCAGAACCTCACAAGGCTTCAGCTACAATAGAAAAAAATGCAATATCATTTAAGAATTCCATTGAAAGACAAGTAACGAATACAGAAAAGAAACTTCTTTTTTTAACCCACAGTAAAGGTGGATTAGATACTCTTTGGGCAATGTTGAAATTTCCAAAATTAAAAGAAAGAACAGTAGGTATTGCACTTGTTCAATGTACACGTGATGCTTCTGGAATTTTGGAAGGCATCTTTACGAAAAAGTACCCAAATTATTCTAAAAAAGACACTTTTAAAGACCTTATTGCAAATAAAGTAATTACTTATTTAGGTTATAAATCAGGTTGTTTGGAACTTACTTCTCCAAAGATAAATGCTACCATTGATTCGATTGATAAACAACAATTTGACTTCCCGATCATTGCTGTTGCTACTTGGTCCATCTTACCAACATCTAGACTAGATTCATTCCATAAAAGATTAAAATTAATCAGACCAGGATCTGCTCATGATGGGCAATTTTTTATTGAATATCAATTATGGTTAAACTTCGAACAAATTATTCTTGGAAACATTGATCATTCACAGCCTGCTATGGGTGGCAATGGATTTGATGATTCACATTTCTATTTATGCTTATTGCATTTATTTTTCATAGACAGACAAACTAGCTAATTTTGGATATCGCTTTTAAGACTTGTAAAGTTCTGGATAATTTTTCAAATACCATTTTCTTAATTTAGGCAATGCGTACCAAGCTACTTGTGGGTGAATATGATGAACTATATGGTAACCTATATTTCGCGGAGCTAAAAAAAACTGAGTAATTCCACTTAAATTATGATCTTCTGTAGTTTGAATAATCGTTTTAATTTTACGATCATGCACTGGTCCTGTATAACTATGTTCTTTAAAAACTCGATACCCTGAAAAACAACCCGTAAGTAATGCGGGAATTATATAATAAAAAAACAATATTTTAAAACCAAGAAAAAAGAGTACGCTTGAAAAAATAAAAATAAAAAAAAGTAACTGAAATATATCTTCTTTTGCACATTGCACAACTTCTTTACTATTCGTTAGATCATTACCTGATTTATCTTGTAAAAATACGAGCGCATAAGACTGTCTTAAAAATGGGAAATAAAAAGCAAAACTACCATATAAACAACGAATCAACCAAAATGGTATTAAAATAGAAGATTTCACTATATTTAAAAAGAAAGGAACTGAATTATTTGAAGAAGGAGTTTTAAAATAAGGATCAGTAAGCATACAACTATCTTTGTGATGGCGTAAATGATGATAGCGCATAGCATTTAAAGTTGTAGCGATAGGATATCCCGCTAAAACTTCTAGGACCCTTATTTTTACTGTCTTTGTTTTTAAAGGCATATGGGTTAAATCATGTAAAATAACACCAAAGGAATGAAACCTACTCGCTATAACTAAAGTAACTATAGGATAGAGCCCGTTATTTACAAGTAACAAAGAGCACCAACAAGCAATCACTATTGACCAATCTATAAACATGTCTTTTAATAATTTATCTATCGATGGTTTAACCAACAAACCTTTAGGAGTTTTTGACTTCGTGATCACTATTGCTTTCTCAAGATCTTCTACAATATGATATTCCATTTTTTATTATTTTGATACACTTTGAATTATGTTAAAGTGATACAGATTAGTTACTCCAAAATAATATGAAAGATAAAAAATATATATTTTTGGTGTATTTATTTAAAATACTTTCATCCATTGAAGCACTTGATTTCTTACCATAAGAAAGCTCAATTTAGTATTATAAATTGACAAAGGAAACAGTTTATTTATGAATCCTTAGCGATATTTACTTCTCTTTATTCTTTTCCCATTCTTTTCTTAAATCAGAAGAGAGAATACTCGTTCCGTCATGTTTCCATCCTGGAGGTTTTACCAAATATTTAAACTTGTTTGTGATTGATGTTTTTGAAGTAAAAAAATCTGTAAGCATTCTATACCACTCAATAAATGCAACTTTAAAAGGGTTATAAGTTCCTATATTTGTAACCAAACCATAAATTGGTTTTTCTACTTCTGGCTCAAAAGAATTAAAAAGCTTATCCCAAATAATAAATATTCCTGCATGATTTCTATCTAAATACTGAGGATTTGTTGCATGATGCACTCTATGATGACTTGGTGTGTTAAAAATAGCTTCAAACCACTTTGGCATTTTAGTTATCAATTCAGTGTGTATCCAATATTGATAAATTAAACTAATAGACATTTGTACTAAAACAAGAACAGGGTGAAACCCTATTAATATCAAAGGAAACCAAAAGATAAAAGTATAAAAACTACCAGACCAAGTTTGTCTTAAGGCGGTACTTAAATTGTATTTTTTTGATGAATGATGCACAACATGACTCGCCCAAAATAATCTACTTTGATGACTAATTCTATGAAACCAATAATAACAAAAATCTTCAGCAAATAAAAGAAGTATCCAAGTCCACCAAACAAAAGATATATCAAAAAAATGATAAAAATTATAAATTAAGTAGAATAAACTTAAAACAAATCCTTTCGTAAATAAACCAATAGCAACATTACCTAAACCCATTAAAATAGAAGTGCCAGCATCTTTAAACTCATAGTCTTCCAATTTCACTTTTACAGTAAGGATAATCTCCAGGATAACTGTAGCAACGAAAAAAGGAATAGCATAATGAATTAAATTTGGTATTTCAGGTATTTGCATATCAGTATTTTAAATGGTTTTGTTTATTGCAAAAGTGAAGGAATTTTAATACAAAAAAGATGCTTCTAAATACAAAAAAGTATGTATATTTGCAGCCTTAAAAATAAACAAAAAATATTTAATTTATGAATCATTACGAAACTGTTTTCATTTTGAATCCCGTTTTATCTGACACTCAGATAAAGGAGACAGTACAAAAGTTCGAAGATTATTTAGTTTCCAAAGGAGCTGAAATGATCTCAAGAGAAGATTGGGGCTTAAAGAAATTAGCTTATCCAATTCAAAAGAAAAAAAGTGGTTTTTACCATTTATTAGAGTACAAAGTGGCTGGGGAAGAAATTCCTGCTTATGAGTTAGAGTTTAGAAGAGATGATAGCGTTATGCGTTACCTTTCTGTTAGATTAGACAAACATGCAGCGGCTTGGGCTAAAGTTAGAACTGAACGTGTTAAATCTACTAAAAAATAAGAAATGGCATCAATAGAACAACAAGCAAAAGGCGGTAAATCTGCTGACGTTAGATATTTAACGCCACTAGATATAGACACTAAAAAAGAAGCAAAATACTGTAGATTTAAAAAGAAAGATATCAAGTATATCGACTATAAAGATGCAGACTTCTTAATGTATTTAGTCAACGAACAAGGTAAAATTTTACCAAGACGTTTAACAGGAACATCATTAAAATATCAACGTAAAGTTGCGCAAGCAATTAAAAG